>ERZ772897.334-NODE-334-length-57881-cov-9.833155_pt1 | contig 57881 bp, 44 predicted proteins | sample MGYA00512125_ERZ772897 | MGnify/ENA primary metagenome ERZ772897 (study PRJEB29015, sample SAMEA2737660) | human gut metagenome | biome: human gut; feature: human-associated habitat; material: faeces | place: China | collected 2012 ... | reverse complement strand
TACCCATGACGGTGTACGATTGATATCTGCCGGGTTCATCCAGGGTACAATAAAGCACTGCTGCATACGACCATCCATCCGGAGCTGTTCTTCTGTCAGGAAACCATCCTCAAAATAATACCAGACTTCCTTTTCCGTCCGCAGCTCGAAATAATATTTGCATCTTTTGTATTCCGGAAGAAGCGTTGTTGTCCACCAGATCTGATAAGGCAGACGTTTTTTATATATCATTTCCTCTCTTTTTCCGATCCACTTTTCTTTTCCGCCCAAAATTCCGGCTTCATAAGGATCTCCGTAATGGATAAACACCTGTTTTACATCATACCCGGTCTTAATATTTACAATCAGTCTGTCCTCATCCAGGGCATAACTCATCTGTTCTGAAGTTTTATGGTATACACCGCTAAATTCCATCTCATTTTCCTCCCGTATAGCTCTAAAGCTGTTTTTTGCATCCTTGTAAGAAACACGATCACTTTTTGTTTCGTATTGTTTCGTAACTTTACTATAAGCCTTTTTTATTTCTTCGTCAATCAATTTCCATTTTTCCCTGCGCTTTCGTAAAATTCAGATAATTTTCAGGATGATTTTTGTGCAGGATGCTTTCTTCGAAACTTAACGAAACATTTCTTTTTCAAGGTATTGATTGCTTTTTATCTTATGATTTTATATAATGATACCGGGATCAAAAGGTCTTTTGACACCTATGATAGCTGGGAGTTTACATTTTTTGTTTTGTGAAAGGATTGCCGATTATGACTACCATTCAGGATATTGCTGATAAAATGGGGATTTCTAAGTAAAGATTACCGTTAAAATACTGATACAAGTATCAAAAAAGTGACAGGAAATTTTCATATTGCAATATAAAAAAGGGAGGGAATTGTTGCCATAAGCTATCTAAATAAATAACTTTTTTGAGTAATTGTATATATCCCCAAGAGGTACAATTGTTAGCTCATGCCTCTTGGGGATTCATTTATACAACAGATTGATAATCTATAATAAAGTGTATAGTTGACTTTCAGATCCTGTGAAATCTAAATTTTTAGTACGATAATTACTAATTAGGTATTTTACAAGTTTTAAGCAATACACAACATTCTTTGCGCCGACATGCAATGCCATATTTTAAAATATATTGAACACCTTGTTGCTCAAAGAAATTAGCATATTCCATGTCATCAATCTGCTGTAAAGCCTCATGACATTTATATTTCAAGTTATTGTTATCACTATATTTAACTTCAATAATAATTCCTGTATTTGAATTATCAATCAAAATCAGAATATCACAATAACCATTTCCGGTCTCACGATTGGAGCGAACCGTCCATCCGCTCTTATAGCTTAAGATACCGAGTAATAGACCATGATAAAAATTCTCTGTCAATGGTTTGCGAACAAACGTATCACGAACGCTGATTGTCTTTTTCATATATTCGCAGAAAATCTGCTCAACTAATTCTGGTTTTCCCTCATATAATGCATCGCAAAATTGATCAACCATTTCGCCATCTTTTTTAACATTTTCTTTAAAAAGAGATAGAATGCGATTTGTAACGATATTACGGACTTCACGATTTGGAATTGCCAATTCATAGTAACATTCCCCGTCCACAGAATCGCTTTGTCCACGTGATGTCAAATAACCGGTCATAAAAAGCGTACTCCATATATTGTCTACAGAATCGTATAATTCTTTGTAAGTCAACTCCTCACAGATTTTTTTCTGAACAGATTCTCCACTGACAAGTAATTCCAATTCTGTTTGTGTTAATTTCTTATCAACATCCTTTTGATCTAAACAATCGATAAATCGATTAACAATTTCGTTTCCACTGGTATTAATCCAATAGTTTCGAGGAGTTGCTGCTGAATCACTTAAATGGTCTCTACAATAATTGATCACATCCCACGGACAATAAACATCTACATTTCCGAAACGATAACCATCATACCATTCTTTGACTGTATCGTAATGATCGGATTGTCCATCAGGTTCCATTAACCCGTAATATTGCAACATCGCACGTACTTCTTTGTCCGTAAATCCGAAATACTCATCGAAATCCACATTTGTAATAGAATACACTTTAAAATTATTCAGTCCGGTAAATATACTTTCTTTTGCAATACGAAGACAGCCTGTCAATACGGCAAATTTCAGAGAATTATTTGTTTTCAACGCATTGCCTAAAAGGTTCTGCATAAGAAGAACCATATCATCATAATAACCACGCTCATTTGCCTTAGCCAATGGGACATCATACTCATCAATCAGAATAATAACTTCTTTCCCATAATGCTTATAGAGAAGTTGGCTCAGTTGACGTAATGCAAAAGAGAGTGTGCTTCGCTCCATGCCATATGACAATAAACGTTCGTAAGAAGTTTTATCGATGGAAGAAAGCTTCGGACTATCCATAAGAAACTGAAAACGATTTGCTTCTTCACGAATAATATTCTCCAATAACGCATACGCGTTTTCGAAATTGTTTTCATCCACACCTTTTAAGCTGATTGCAATTACAGGATATTGCCCTAGGTAGTTATCACATAAGGACTTATTCTTGGAAACATATAGCCCATCGAATTGCGTTGGATTGGTACCGATTTCGAAAAAAGAATGAAGCATACTTATGTTCAAAGATTTTCCGAAGCGACGCGGTCGTGTAAAAAGATTAACCTTACCAGGATGATCCAGTAACATCTCAATCAATTTTGTTTTATCTACGTAATAATAATTATTTGATTGTATTTCAGAAAAACTCTCGATCCCGATAGGAAGTTTCTTCAAATCTGTCATGACGTGATTCTCCTTTCTTTGCGAAAAGCTGCCATTTCTTCAAGCATACGTTCCTCAGAATTCCCCCTTTATCCTCGGAAAACATATCTTGGATATCATATAAGACTCTCTTGTTTAAGTTCGTTCATCACAATACATATATTATAATGGTAGGAAAATAATAAAACAATATTATAAGAAAAGAATTTAAAAGTTCTCTATAGCCGTTTAATTAAAGGCTTATGACAACAACATATTTTTGGTTTTTAATTTATATTTTTGTTGCTTCTTCGTTACTTTTCTCATATATATATCCATTATTTTATACCTCACAAATCCCCATTTTATCGCATTCCTATATATAACTTTCTCGCGTATATTGTGTTAAGGTAACTGCTAAGAAGGGTAAGAAGGCAGTTTCTAAGACACTTAAGGCAAACGTAAAGGTTGTTAACGCAGGTCTTAAGTTTACAGCAGCTCCTACAGAGATGGCTGTAGGCACTGAAGACAAAGTAACAACAAAGAAGTGCCCAAGCGTAGCAAAGGTTTCTTACAAGTCTTCTGATGACACAATTGCTACTGTAGATGCTGCAACTGGTGTTGTAAAGGCTGTAAAGGCTGGTAAGGTGACAATCACAGCTACATCTGATTATGGCAAAGAAGTAACAACAGATATCAATGTTAAGACAGCTATTCTAAAGTCTGCAACTCAGAAGAAAGCTTCTCAGATTGAAGCTACATTTGCTGGTGATACATCTAAGCTTGATAAGAAAGATATTATCATCACAAATACTTCTAATAACGTTGTATATCCTGTAAAGGCTATCAGCGTTGCTGCAGATAAGACTACTGTTAAGATTGACACTTATTCAGAAATGAATGATGCAAAAGAGTACTCTGTAAAGTATGACGGAACAGAAGTTAAGTTTACAGCTACAGATGGTACTGTTGCAGATGTAGGTGTTAGTGCTACACAGATTGTTAAGGGAACAGCAGGAACAGAAGTTAAGGCACAGTTCCTTGACAAGAATCAGGTTGTTGTTAAAGAGTTTACTCTTAGCGAAGCAGCTAATGATGGTAGTGTAGATTTTGGCTTCACAGAGAACAAAGGTTACACAGACGGAAACAAGCTTGTATTATTAAATACTGGTGATACTGCTACAGCTGAGGTTACTTACCACACAAATAAGTATGATCAGACAACTGGTGCAGAAACTGGTAAGATCACAAAGAAGTTTACAGTTACTGCTGTTGATGATGATGCAACACTTTCAAACTTCAACTATACTGTAAATGCTAAAAATACTCAGGTTAATTGGAATATCGATGTTAAAACAGACAACAAGCTTGCAGTAAAAGATACAGCATATGCATTCTTCTACATCAAGAATTCTACTGATACTGATGTAACATCTCAGTACAGTGTTGAGTCAAGCGATAAGGGTGTTTTACTTCTTGATAAGACTGCGCTTACAAGTGCAGGTGATGCAAAGGGATCTACAGCAGTTACTGTAACAGGTGTTAAAGCCGGAACAGCTTATATCAATGTTATCAATTCTGACGGAAAAGTTGTTAAGTCTTTACCTGTAGTTGTTCAGGAAACAAGAAAGCTTACAAACCTTAAGTTTGACACAATGACTATCAATAACAATGCGACAGGTGTTTCTGGTAGAGCATTAAATACATCTGACAGCGAAACATTTAAGGCATATGATCAGTATGATAGCCAGATTTCAGCTGCTAATATTACAGTTACAAACGAAGTCTTAAGCGCTCCAGCTGCTGAGACAACTCATAAGAAGGGAGACACAACTTTCCCAGTAACTTATAATTCAACGACAGGACTTATCACAGTAAATGCTGCTGGATTAGCAGAAGGTGCTTATCAGGTGAAACTTACAGCACATACAACAGATGCTAAATGCGACACAAATGTAACAGTTGCTCGTGTATTAACAGTCAATGTAGTAAACGTAGCAGATGCTACTGATGCTGCATCTTACAGACTGAATGTATCTGATCAGAAAGCAGATCTTGCTATTGCATCTGATGCAGCTGTAGGAGATTTCTCTTCTAAAGCTATTACAGCTTCTGTAAATGAGTACAAGAAGGGGGCAAAGGTAAGCACAGTTTCTGGAGCTTCTATTACAATTAAGAATCCAGATGGAAAAGTTGTTGGAAGCGCTGGAAGTGTATCACTTTATGCTTTAGATACTACAACATCAGCATACCAGCCAGCAGCAGATATTAAGGCCGGAACTTACACAGTAGCTGCTACAGCTACAATCGGTCGTGTTGACAAGAAGTTCAATACAACATTTGTATTAGAGAATTCTCAGACAAAGGCAATTGCTAAGATCGATGCTAAGGCAGCAATCGCACAGACCGCTACTAACAATGCGAATACAGATGCTACTGCATTACTTGGTGAGTTAAACGGAGCGGATAAGTTTAGCTATACTTATGATGGAAGAGCTCAGAGTTTCCAGATTGTAAGTGTAGATGCTAAGGAAAATGGTAAGGCTCTGTATATTACATCAATCAAGGTTGTTGTAGTAAACGATGCTGGCACAAGTATTATCGTAGATTGTCCAATTAATACAGCATTCACATTAAAATAATTTATCGAGATTATTCTACAATAAAAAGTACAAGGTCGGAACTTCAGTTCCGACCTTGTTTTTTAAGAAAGGGAACCAGCAAATGCTGATTCCCTTTGTGTTTAACCAATATAGAAAATTAGTTTTAATTACTTCCAAGCAAGGAAATATCCTGTTGAAACAGTCTGATCAATGTAGATAACATCATGTGTATCATCAATCGTTCCGTCACCATTTAAGTCACCAAGAACTACAGGAACTTTTAATGTAATCTTCTCAAGATAGATATTGTTTACACCAGAAGCATCTGTATATGATTTAGCATTATTCTTATCAAGTGTAAGATCTGAAGATGTAATCTGTCCTTCGAATGCATGCGCAGCGGTTGTAGAAAGCTTAACATTGTTATAAGTAAACTCGAATGCCTTTAATACAGCATCTTTATCATCTGTAGCACTTACAACATTAACAGAATCTCTCTTATTGATAGATAATGTAGCCTGCTTATCTGTTACGATAATGTTCTGACTAATTGTCTTAAGAGCTGTAGCGCCAGCTGCTCCTGTTGGTACAGCAACTGTTACACTAATCTTGTATGTTCCGGCAGCTGCTTTCTGATAATATTTGCTTCCATCAACTGTTCTTGCAGAGAATGAAAATGTATTAGTTGTAGTAGCTGTTCTTGTTCCAGCAGTAATTGAAGCTGATGTTGTAACGTTTGTGTTAGTTGGAGTCTTCATTGTCACATCAGCATCTGTAAATGACTGATAACCACCAAGAATACCATTGTAGAATTTACCAACTTTAACAACTACGTTCTGTGCTGCTTGTGAATCTGTAGTAACTGTTGTATCAACTGTCTTCGCAGCATTCTCTCCATCTAATAATAATGCATAAGTCGGAGCAACACTCATGTTTGGCTGCTGTACAGTTGCGCTAAGAATAGCTGTGTATACAGTTGCGCCAGTTGTAGAATTCTGCATTTCTACCTTCCAAGAGTATGTACCCTTAGCATTAGCACTTCCGCCATTTGTTCCATTGAATGTTAATGTTGTCTTTGCGTTTGTCTTGGTTACATTGCTAGTTGGATCAAATACCTTTGCTGCAGTTGTTGCGTTTGCTGCGCCACTTGCAGCGGCTGTATTTGTATATACAAAGTTGTATCCACTTGTCATATCTCTGCCATACTGATCTTTTGCAACAAGTTCGATAGTAGCAGTATCTGCAACTGTTGTAGCATTAGAAAGTGTAACGCTTCCCTTGTTTACTGTAAAGCTGGTAGGCTTAGCTGCAGCCTTAACAACGATGTTATATGTGTATACGATATTACCCTTCTCATCGACAATATTTACATAAGCAGATCCTTCCTTACGTGGGATAAGATCGTTTCCATTAGCACCGCCAGCATAGATAACATCCTCATTTGTAGAAACAACTTTATAGTTGTTGTATGTTACCGGATTACCCTTGAATAATTCCTTGCCATTAGCATCCTGAATACGAATGAATAAAGAAGTTGGCTCCCCAAGGATTAAATCATGGTTAATTGTTGCCTTGCTCCAATCATATGGGCATACAGTATCTAATGTCCAATCTGTAGCGGTCTCAACAGCAGTCTTATCAACAGCTGTAATGGTTCCATCAAGTTTAAGATTTCCAGCCTCTACACCATTCTCATACTTTCCAGTGTGCTTAGTAGCTGTAAATGTAGCTGTATCGCCAATCTTATTTAATACTAACTTGCTTGCCCCAACAAAGTATCCCTTGTCGCTTGTTACGCTGATTGCGAACTCATATCCATCTGTTGCAAGTGCAGCGTCACCGTAAGCATATCTTGCAAGCTCAACGTTCTTTGAATCTGTTGCAACAAGATCGATTTCTGTTGCTGTATTGTATACAACTTCAGTTGGATCTACTGCTAACTGAGTAATAACACCATCAGTAGCTGTAAATTTTAATGTGTTGTCTTTGCAAGCAACTGTGTAGTCCTTAGCATCTTTCATGGCAAGAACAGTATCAACAACTAACTTACCATCCTTCTTGTTATCTGTAACAGCCTTTGTATAAATCTTCTGGTTGTCAGATGTACGTGTGATTACAACATCATCTTTTACAATCTTAGATGCATCACCCTGATATGTTAATACGATCTGGTTTGACTTTGTCTGTGTAGCACTATCAAATACGATCTCTTTAACGTTAACTTCTTTTGAAACGCTTTTGCCATAATCAGATGTAGCTGTAATTGTTGTCTTACCAGCCTTAAGAGCCTTTACAACACCAGTTGCAGCATCTACAGTAGCAACAGCCGGATCAGATGAAGAGAAAGTAACCTTTGCTACGCTTGGGCACTTCTTAGCTACAAACTTTGTCTCTGATCCGATTACAACTTCTGCAGGAGCAGTTGTAAACTTAAGACCAGCATTGATTACAGAAGCCTTAGCTGTAAGAGTCTTAGAAACTTTCTTGTTTCCCTTCTTAGCAGTTACCTTAACAAGATATATTGTGATAGCATAATTGATCAAATGAGTGAACAAAGGGTGTAAAAAATGAGGAAAGGACATAATTTTTGATAAAAAGTAACGCATAAGCAACATACCATCATATGAGGAGTAATGTGTATAAGAAAATGGTAGATGGAGAGTAGCTTGAAAATACTAAGTAACATACAAGCGACAAACTGCAAAAATACAAATATTTTCGAAAATAACGCGTTATTAAGTCGACAAAAATCGTGTGGTGCGTTATGATATAGGTTAGATTACTGATAAAGGGGAGTGCGAGAGTGAGTAAACAGGTAACTCAAAAGAAAAAATCATCAAACAAGGTATTCATACCTATTATATTGTTAATGGGAATTATTCCATTGATTGTACATACCTATTCATATAATTCCAATTTGTCGCAGTTTAATTGGTTCCCGAGTGGTGCTGATTCGCAGACGGATTTCTTCTTCGGCTGGAAGATGATTACTATTATTGTGGTAGGGATTGTGATGGCAGGCATTTTGTTCTATCAGTATTTTAAGAAGAAGCAGGGATTACGATTTGAAAATGCATTCTATTTCCTGTTTTTCTACGCAATGTTTGTAGCGATGTCTGCTCTGTTTTCCAGTTATAAATATTGGGTTGTAAGAGGTTCCTACGAATTATTTGAGCCGGTATGGGTTGTGTTTGTGTATATTTTATTATGCTACTATACGTATCACTTTGTACAGGAAGAGCAGCAGGTCAAGTTTATTCTGTGCGGTGCAGGAATCGGAATGGCGGTGGTAACACTGATCGGTGTATTCCAGTATTTTGGAATGGATTTCTTCAAGACGGGATTTGGAAAGCACTTGATCACAAATCCAAGTTGGTGGGATAACCTTGACAGTTTGAGTTTTAATATGTTGGAAGGAACTTCTTATACAACATTGTATAATCCGAACTTCCTGTCATTTTATTTTGGAATGCTGATTCCCCTGCTTGTGTGTGTGTTTATTGCAGCAAAAAAGGCATGGCAGCGTGTTTTAATTATTGTTGCAGAGGTGCTTTGCCTGATTTGCCTAAAGGGAAGCAGAAGTGATACCGGTTGGATGGCCCTTGTCGTTGGTGGTGTAATTCTGGCACTTGTATTGCTGAGCCGCAAAAAGAAAGCATTCTGTGTTGCGTTGGCAATTATGTTGATTGGTGGAGTTGCAGCAGTTGCGGTTGGAAGCAAGACAGACGTGGGAATCCAGATCAAGAATACAATCGTTGGAACCTTTCGCATTGATGATCGCTATGCAGTTCGTGATATCGACACTGGAACGGATAGTGTAATGTTGAATGTCCGTGGAAATAAGATGTATGTTTCTTATACGACTGATGAAAGTGGTGTTATCGTGCCGAATTGCACGGATGAAAATGGGCAGACACTCGAACTCGCTATGACAGATGCTGATAATCAGATTTATGTGATTAATGATGAGCGATTTGCAGGTGGATCAATTCAACCAATCTTATTGGGCGATGATAATATTCCAGCAATATCCGTTACTTATGATGGCATTGCATGGGATTTCGTTGAGACCCAGGAAGCGGGATACTGTTATTTGAACAAATCCGGCAAGCTGGTTAAGTGGGAGAAAATCAAGAATGCGAATCTTTTTAAAGAAGATGCGATGAGTTATCGAGGACATATGTGGAATGTGACGATTCCGCTTCTTGGAAAGCATGTATTGATCGGTTCCGGTGCCAATACTTATATGTTTGAGTACCCGCAAGATGATTATTTGGGGCAGGCATATATCTATGGATTTAACAGTTATGAAGTAAAAGCACATTGCTGGTATCTGCAGCAGTGGGTGGAGAGTGGTTTGATTGGAACACTTGCGTTACTTATTTTTATGGCGTGGTATGCGGTGCAGTCTATTCGCATCTATCGTCGTGTGGATCTGCATGAGAGTCTGAGCTGGATCGGATTCGGCTTATTTGCAGCGGTGTTGGTATATTTGATCGCAGGTATTGCGAATGATTCGAACGTCTGTACAGCACCGGTATTCTGGGGAATGCTTGGCTTGGGAATGGCAACGAATCGTATGCTTGTAGAGAAAGAGAAGCTTTTTGTCAAAGATGTGGTTACAACAGTTGGTGACGAGGGACAGACCGAGACGTTGGCAGTTGAGCCGAACAAGAAAGTCATGAAAGAGGATGAGGCTGTTGCGGTGAAACCAAAGCAGACATCGAATAAGAAGCAGTCCAGAAAGCAACGAAAAAATCAAAAGAAATAACATTGTGATTGAGAAGAGAGTGTTGGCTCTCTTCTCATTTGCTTTATAGATGAAATGAATTCCGGGGATGCTTAGCAGTGAGGATGGCGCGTTGCTTCGATGTGGTGACATGGGTATAGATTTCTGTGATATGAATCGAACTGTGACCAAGCATTTCTTGAATATAACGGATATCAACGTCTGCTTCTAAGAGACTGGTTGCAAATGTGTGTCGGAACATATGAGGAGTAATATGTTGGTCGATAGAGGCAAGTGTAGTATATTTTGTTATCATACGACGTACAGCCTGATCGGATAGTGCGGCACCATTCTGTGTAGCAAAGAAATGGCTACAACCTTGAATTTGAGGAAGGTAATTATTATGATATTCTATCAGAATTTGTAATACATCCTTATTTCCAATTTGAACAATCCGCTCTTTGGAGCCTTTTCCGTAGATTAGAATTGTGCCGTCATACAAGTCGACATCAGTGTCCCGCAGTGCACATAATTCTGAAATACGTATTCCGGTAGCAAAAAGCAGTTCGATAACGGCAATATCTTGTAACGCTTTTTTCTTTTGATAAGCTGTATTTGCACAGGCGCGTTGCTGATATATAGTGGATAGGAATATTTCAATCGTATGTAAGGGGATGGTTTTTGGTAAAATTACGGGTTCACGAAATTTTATCTGTATTTTATTAAATGGATTCGTAGAAATACTTTCCTTATATTCCAAATAGTGAAACAGTGCTTTGATAGAAGCAATTTTCCGTTTGACCGTTTTCGGCTTGTATTCCTGGTGCAGGGCGCTTATGTATTCTTCCAACATATCCGGTGTGATATCGGAGATGTTCCAATCGAAAAAATGATTTTGAAACTGTTTAAGGTCGATACGATAGGCTTTAATGGTTTTGGCATCCAGGCGCTTCTGATCCTGACAATATTCCAGATAGATGTCGATCTGTGTTTGTAAATTATTCATGGGTTCTCCTTTGTGTATTATGCTTATTTGTTCGAATTATATGGTACATGATATGATGATAAATTGGCAGATATGGAGAAAGATAATTGAAAATGGGGGTGGAAGGAAAAGATATCTTTCAAATTTTTAGACGGAATGTTATAATATACAAAATAAATGCATATGAGAAAGGGGTTTTATGGCTGACGAGAAGGCAATTATAACAGAGTCACAACAGGAAGCCCAATACGATGAGACGGCAAAAATGTTGCTTGCGCAGAAGCCGTTTTTGGCAAATATTTTAGTTCGTACAGTGAAGGATTTTATGGGGAAAGATCCTCACATGGTAGAGAGTCTAATTGAAGGAGAGCCAAGCATCAGTACGGTTCCTGTTGATCTGGGGTTTACAAAAGGGGTACATATCATATGGAACGGATAAAATCCCAATATATTCAAATCCCTAACGACTCTCGTATTCTAGAATTAAGTGCCCATTATACTTTAAAACTCTGTTAAATTCAGAAATAGCAGCAATTGCATCGCAATAATTTAGAACGCTACCAACGCACAATATATTGTCAATCGAATTTTCAGCAAATGGCAAATCCCCAAACATCATCTACATTATTATAAAATATCTTTACTTGATCTAATTTTGGCATACAATCAGCTCCTTATCTGCGATTAGTCTGTTAAAAAAGATTTAACAGATAATTTCTTATTATCCATCACCTATCCCACCTATGCTATAATGAGAATATCAGCTATCTGACAATTTGTTTCAAAGAAAGCAGGTGAGCGTATGGCACAAGAAGATTTTCAAGAGTCTGTAACAGATATTGTTTTGGAGCCGATTAAGGCGATCCCCAAGAAAGTAATTGAGAACATATGGAACAAAAAGCAGCTTGAGGAAATGTTTATTGATGCCGGAAGATGGGTTATTAATTATGAAAGAGACGGAACAGAAGAATCAGAATTAAGAAGCATTGCTTTCTGTGAAAAAAATATGCGCGCCATTGCCGATTATATGTATCATCAAGATTCGTTTCGGTGGTTTGAAGTTTTACAAAAGGCAATTCATGCACACTTGAAAGAGAGTGGTATGTCTGTTCGAAATCAGCAAAACTGTGAGAAACATTTTCTTGAAATAATAGGGAAATGTATGCGAGAGAAGAATCCGATTACGGTAGAACGTAGTATGCAGCAGGAGACTGTGAATGGGGTTCGTATGTTAAACGAACAAAATTCTCAGGTGTTACAATTAGTTATGGAGAACAATGAGCTCCTGCGAAGCTACCAAAATGAGAAGGAAGAAAGGCACCAACGTAATCGGCAGGAAAGCTCTGAAAGTCAATATAGATCTAAGGTTAAGAAATGGACGCTCGCACATGTGCATGTAGAGGGATTGTTTGCGCCAAAGGAGAAACGAGGGGAGGAGATTAGCAAGCTGACTGCAATATGGGCTGACGAGAGGGAAAAATATCCGGGATGGTATATTCCGCCATACGAAGTATGCCAGGAACTTAGCGTGTATACCAACGAGACAGGTCTGTTGCAAAGTGAAGAATTTGTTGCGGCTGACAAAATGTTCGCATTTGTTTATGAATTGGTATGGCGGTATGAAACCTGCATGCATTGCTATTCTTCCTATGAGATTCACAATATTTATAAAATATGGAATGCGTATGAAGATAAAGAACCAAGAATAAAGGAATGGTTTTATGTAGGTCAGGCGTTATTGCGGGTATTTCGTGAGAATGGTGATTATGCCAAGTGGGAAAACGTATATGATCAATTGAAGCCTTATGAGGTAGTTGGGGTTAATGGAAAAATTGATCTACAGTTGGAAAAACTAAAATATGAATATCATCGCTTGAATATTCCTGCGATACGCAGAGCGCTTGCAAAGTGTCATCCGCAAAAGGAACATTATGAGCAGAGATTACAGATATTGGGAATCCGCTTGGAATTAGACGAAACGGAATCTGTGCTTGCAGATTTGGAACAATTGATGGAGGAACTTCAGAACGTACAAGCAGACGATGAAAAGAGCTCTTTGTATTACAGATCGCTTGAGGCGAGTGTGTTGCAATTGTATTCTCTTTGTACGCAGGGCGTTTGGGATGATTATGGAGCGTATGAGCAACATTTGGGAGATATTGCAGAGATTGAAGAAAAAATTGAAAGTAAAAAAGAGTTGTTTGATTGGGATAGTTGGATAAGTTCGGTAAAGAACGCTTTACTTAACTGGCATGTAAAGAAATATGAGAAGAAGGAAGCTTTTGAACTAGACCGGGAAATCTATACACTTATGTCTTCAACGAATGAATGTGAATCAGCATATTGGTTTTATCGAATGCTGGAGAAACTAGCGCTGCCGTTGCAATGTGGTCTTGTGACTCTGTTGGGGAATATGGAACAACCCTGGATTGAAGCAATCGCAGACCAGATGGAGATGCTTGGTCTCTTCCTGTTGTGCAGAGAATCGAGAAGCAGTGTCATTAAAACCTTGGTGGATCGAAAGTTCCTTGGATCATTAAGTGTGGATAAGCTTGAAAATATGGTCGGCTTGTTGATTCACGCATTGGCAAAAAATATTGAGGAGATGGATGTGCAGGAGCGACCGCATGCGGGCGGAATTCTCTCACGGATACGGGAAAATGTTCCGGAATTGCTGATTCGGTTTATGAGTCGGTGCCCGGAAAAGCAACAGGAGAATGCGCTTTTATTATTAAAATCACTGATGGAGGATGAAAAACTATCTAATTTCTTCGTGATGAAACCTTTATGTGTTGCAATATTACAAAATGTGTCTGAAAAGAAAAAGGCACAGATGCTGGATATTATGATGCAGACGAAAATCATAGAGCATAGGGGAATCGGTGGACATGAAGATGGAATCGACATTTTTGCATGCTATTTTAGGAAAGAAGATATCGGACCGTTGCAGAAGGAGTGTAATGTAAAGCGGGAAACCATCGAATGGCTTTTGCAAATTCCGGAACAGGCCGGGTATGAGTATCAGACAAAGGTGTGGCGACTTGAGACGTTGGATCGTCTGGGATTACTTGATGAAGAGCAATATAAGAAGTACGCAACATTGGTATGGAATTTTGTAGATGAGAAGACTGGCTTGCCGCAACTGACGAATGTACATTTATTTGTATATGAAGTATTGCCTTATATTGATGCCCATATTCCGTCAAAATCTGTAAAGCAGTGGTTTCTTTCGAATCATTTAGAGACGCAATTCAAGGACGAAGATGGTGTGAAAGGCACAATGGGAGAAATACCATATCTCGACGAACTAATCCTGTTGTGTGATAATGTCCCAAAGAATTATTGGACGAAGAAAGAGACAAGGCAACTCGTTCAGGAAATTGTGGACTATTGGAATGCATTGCGGGAGAAGCTGGAGGATCAGAAGCATAGAGCCTGGGCGCAAGAGGAATATCTGAATCGTGCAAGAAAAATGAAACGCACAGCAGCTGCCATCTGCCGGAATAGTGAAACATCCAAGGAAAGTCGAAAAGAATTACGGCGAATGATTACGGAAATGCAGCAGTGGAACATTTCTACGAAGGAGTTGGAAGTACAGGTTACAGAAGATGATGCGTTAACAGAGCGAATCTGTGATCAAATGATGTCTTCGGATGATGGGCAGAGTGTAGATGCAATTGTAGGCGCATATCATTTTATTGTGGCTCATCCGCAGAAAAAAAGTTCGCAGAAGTTATTGAATGAGATGATGAGAATTCTGCGTTATCGCAAGATGCCTGGACTTGTATCTGCTGTGTACATTTTTCACAATTTATTATATGGAAAATGCAAGATTATGCAGAAGAAGAACCTTAGCACGTTAGACGCCTGTCTTTTGATTCTGGCGGATTCCCTACAGGTATCAGAAGCGTGTGGAGAGGAATATAGGGAGATATTGCATGTGCGTAAGGCTTGTATGGGAGTGGCTTTCCAAATGTATCAGAGGGAAGAGGCGCGGTGTGGTGCAGGTGTTCAAAGATGGAAACAGATCGCAGAGGATGACGCAGAACTCAACGAGATCAAACATGAGTGGGTATGGTAAAGTGTAACTGTCTGAAATATTGCAATATCGCAAAAAATACAGTATGATACCAATGTGTGGAAAGGTTTCATCACAACAAAAGAAAATAAGAAAGTAAGAGTATCAAATAATATGTTACAAAAGAACGAAATCGGAAACGAGAAAGCCAAGTATATCAGAATTGCAGTCTTAGTGATCTATGACATGATCGCCATCTTTCTGGCAGAAGTACTGTCGATCTGGACGCGATTTGATTTCAGCCTGAAAAACGAGCAGGGAATTCCTTATCTGGAGACTGCGATGCAGTATCTGTGGATCAATATTGTAATTACATTGATCATCTTTGTGATCATGCATCTGTACAATAGTCTGTGGCAGTATGCGAGCGTGCAGGAGCTGCTTAATGTTGTGATTGCATGTTTGCTGAGTGCTGCATTACAGTCGTTGGGGCTGCATATGTTACAGTGGAGTATGCCGCGTTCCTATTATATTTTGTATTTCTTCTTCCTGCTTGCGATGATCGCTGGAAGCCGGTTCGTGTATCGTGCGCTTCGCATCATTCGACATAATTACATTGGAGAGATTATTGGTCATGCAGTACCTACAATGATTATCGGAGCCGGAGATAGTGCCTATTTCCTGATCAAAAACATGACCAGCAGCAACCAGATCCGAAATAAGGTTGTCTGTGTGATGGATGCAGACAAGAATAAGATTGGAAGCAAGATTCTTGGAGCTCCGATCGTTGGTGATGACAGCAAGATTCCGTGGGCAGTAGAGAAATTTGGCGTACAGGAAATTTTTATCGCAATTCCGAATCTTCCGGGACCGCGGAAGAAAGCGATTCTCGAACTGTGCAAGAATACCGGATGCAGGATCAAGATTCTGCCGAGTATGGCACAGATTGTGAATGATGAAGTAAGCGTATCGAATTTCCGAGAAGTGGAGATCGAGGATCTGCTCGGTCGTGAGCCGGTCAAGACGAATCTGGATGAAGTCATGGGTTATATTGCCGGAAAAGTCGTGCTTGTAACTGGAGGCGGTGGATCTATCGGAAGCGAGTTGTGCAGACAGATTGCTGCGCATCACCCGAAGCAGCTTATTATCCTGGATATTTACGAGAATACAACATATAGCTTACAGCTTGAATTGCAGAAGAAGTTCCCGAATCTGCATCTTACGGTGCTGATCGGTTCAGTGCGCAATACGCACCGCGTGGATAGTATCTTTGAAGACTATCATCCGGAGATTGTGTTCCATGCAGCAGCACACAAGCATGTACCTCTTATGGAAGACAGCCCGAATGAGGCTATCAAGAATAACGTATTTGGAACATATAATGTTGCAACCGCTGCCGGAAGAACCGGAACGAAGCGTATGGTATTGATTTCTACCGATAAAGCGGTCAATCCGACCAATATCATGGGCGCATCCAAGCGTATCTGTGAGATGATCATCCAGGGAATGCAGCATCGTTTCCCGGAGACCAATTATGTTGCAGTACGTTTCGGAAATGTGCTTGGAAGTAACGGAAGCGTGATTCCGCTCTTCAAGAAGCAGATTGCAGAGGGCGGACCGGTTACAGTCACGGACAAGAACATTATCCGCTACTTTATGACGATCCCGGAAGCGGTATCGCTTGTATTACAGGCAGGAGCATACGCCAGGGGCGGAGAAATCTTTGTTCTTGATATGGGAGAACCGGTCAAGATTGACGATATGGCAAGAAATTTGATCCGGTTGTCCGGATATGAGCCGGATGTGGATATACCGATCGTATACACCGGACTCAGACCGGGGGAGAAGATGTTTGAAGAATGCCTGAAGGAAGAGGAAGGTTTGCAGAAGACCGCCAATGACCTCATCTTCATCGGGAAACCGATTGATTTTGACAGGGATGAATTCTTTGAGCAGATGGTAGATCTGAAGAAGACTGCGTATGAGGATGATCCGCAGATGAAGCTGGTTGTGGAAAGATTAGTGCCGTCTTATCGGGCGGAGAAATAGTTGATAAGTTTGGAATAAAAAGGGTATAATGAGTCTAGATAAAAAGTGACTTAAATTGGAGGTTGTGAATGAATCGTTGGACCGTTCATGTGAAGAATTTCGGTAAGATTGAAGAAGCCAGTGTGGAAGTGGCTCCATTAACACTGTTTGTCGGGGACAATAACAGTGGAAAGAGTTATATGATGACTCTGATCTACGGATTACTGAATGCTAATTTCTTCTTTGATAAATATGAATTTGATGACAAATCAGATTTGTACCTGCAATGTTGTGCATATATTGATAAATTGTTGCTTACGGAACATCAAAAGTTTTATATTTTAGAAGGCGTAGAACTACAGACTTTCCAAAAGTTGCTTAATGAGATATTAGAACGCAATAGTGCCGTTTTCTTGCGAAAATTATTTAATAAAGAAATGAGCATAGGTGCTTTGAAAATAAGTTTTCCAAAAGATTTGAAATTGGAGTTTCGAATTCGAAGAGAAATAGAGAGTGAGGAGAATCCGGAAGATATTTCGATTACCTTAACTGAGAATCAAAAGAGCATTGTTTCGGGGTATGGAATCGAACTATCAAAATTTCAACATGAGAGAAACGCGTATACTTTTTTTATTTCTTATATTATGCAAAGTATGCTTCGAGGGGATTTGGGAAGTGAAAGACTAAAGCACAGAATCTATTTTCCAACAGCACGTACTGGATTTATGCTCACATACAAGACTTTGGTAGGAACTGCGATGCAGGATAAATTCACATTGGATGAAAATGAGAAGAATCTTCTTACCAGGCCAACAAGCGACTTTTTACGAGATTTGAGTAGTATGAATACGATGAGACCGCGAGAAAAGTTTCAAGAAGTATTAGATTTTATTGAAAGTCATCTTATTGCTGGGAATATTAGTGTATCAGATACGCCAACACAGGATTTTGTATATACGCCAGCTGGGACAAAGCAGAAGTTGCCACTATACGTGACATCTGGAGTAGTTACTGAGATGACGCCTCTTGTACTATTCTTAAAGTATACAAATCCGGGAGCTCTTTTAATTGAAGAACCAGAGATCTCGTTACATCCGCAGCTTCAGTGGCAATATGCGCGAGTCTTGATTCGGCTTTCAAATATGGGATTGCCTATTTTTGTTACGACTCATAGCGATCTTATAGTACAACATGTTAACAATATGATTAAGGCGAATGAAATGAAGAACAAAGCGGCATTTTTGAAAGAGTCTGAGTATGCCGAGGAAGATCTGCTGAGTCGAGATAATATTCAAGTATATCAATTTGATGTACAGGAAAATCATAAGACAAAGATACAGCAGCTACCTTGTGGAGATTACGGATTCGAAGCAATGACATTTTATGACACATTACAGAAGATGAGTGAAGAGATTGATCGAATCGAGGATGAGGACTAGGAATGTTTGAGGAGAAGGTACAGAAGAGATTGCAACTTCTAGATAGTGGAGCAGATTCAAATAAGTTAGTCGAATTTGCGGAGCGTGAAATACACTTATTAGAAGTTGAGGAGGGGCAGGCTGACTTAACTGTATTATTGAGTTCACCATGCATATTGTTCAAAAAACTGGAAGACAATGGATTACCATATTTTAAAAACAGAAAATGTGCAGATTATGTATTGTTTGAAAAGAAAGATGATAATTGGTTTGTACATATTTTTGAACTAAAAAGGACTGTGAAATCTAAATCATGGGGACATATTAAATTCCAATTCTCTGGAGCATTACAGAATGCATATGCTTTGGCGGGTGCTCTTGGAATTGAAATTCATATGGACAAGGTGAAAACATATACGGTATATCGGAACGACAAATTGAGAGATGCTTCTAATCCAGCAAAAATCCGATATCAAATTCAGACGAAACAGGGAAATGCAGAATCACCTGAGCAACGAGAATGGAATAGCAATACGGTGGAAATTGATTTTATAGAAAAAGTTCGTTTGGAGCATCGTAAAGTACAACTGAATATTGAGACTGGTGTGGGACGGTGTCAACTGGCATAAGGGTCACATGAATCAATACTATAACATTGCAAAAAGATGCAATGGAATGTCTTTAGTCAAGGACTCTATGGTCTGTTGAGAACAATTGATTGGAAAGAAAAAAATGGTGAGGCAATAACAATAATGATTGGTTAAGTATAAATTGAATCGGATATGTGATAGAACGAAATCCGCTACAGAATGTTTGACATTGTGTAGCGGATTTTGCAATGCAGGGGGGATTTGACATGGAGGAAACGAAAAATTTATGTATCTACACCAACAAAGATGATACACAGGCACATTTCAAGAATCAGGAGCACATCATTCCGGCATGTATCGGTGGGATGAAGAAGCTTCCGAAGGGGTATGTCTCGGATGAAGTGAATACATTATTTTCGGGATTGGAATTGAAACTGGCAAGAAATTCACCGATTACGATCGTGCGTATGTTTGTCGGGCCGGGAAAACGCGGAAGCCATAATCCAAAGCGAAGAGGCGGACCCAGTAAGATGGTATCGGTGATGAAGTCTCAGGAAACCGGAAAGTACAGTCTTGGGTATATACGCATGGGAGTTCCGATTACCATAGATCAGATTCAAATCGTACACATGCAGAACGGAAAGCACCAGGTGTCATTGTGCTTCGATTCAGAAGATACCGATGAAGAAAACTTCCTCGACCGGACAGCAGAGTGGATGCGCGAATTAAAGGAATTTGATGGCCAGGCAACGATGCTGCAAGAGGAGGGAATGCCGGAAAATGAAATCATATTAGGAAAAGAAAGCGGACGATGGTATCTTGCTGTTCCAACAGGGGGAGGAGAAGAGACATTAAAAGCGAACCTGATAAAAGAACTGCGATTATTAGGGGCTGCGTATGAACAGGAACTGCTGAATCAGTCGGGAGCGTGCTTGCAGGATAAACGACCAACAGGTATCGAGGGTTTTGGAACGGCACATAGAGCAGAAAATCATGTTACGTCCGATATACGGCAGGAAATCGATTTATATGCATATTATCGCGTGGTTGCAAAGATCGCCTTCAACTGCCTTGCGGAAGTCAGAGGCAGGGAATATGTTATGCAGCAGAAATTTGATCCTATTCGGGAAACGATACTCACGGGGGAAGAGATTGACAAAAAGGTTCTCATGCCGGGACGGGAAAAAACGAACGCGGATGTGTTGGAAAAATTGGAAAATGCAAAAGGTTTTGGAGTGTGGAGGCATATTGTCCTCATCACATGGGTGCCGAATGGTCTGGTGGCGGAAGTGATGTTGTATGGCGGTTCTAGTCCGATGCTCGTGGTTCTATCGGAGGAGGATTGCCGCGACTTCGGTGAAATGGATGGATATGTATGCGACTGGGAGAATCGAAGAGAGATGCGGTTCCTTGAGTATATTGGAGAGGTAACACACGAAGATTGCGAACCGTATGAGTGGGACGAAGTGGAAGAATGACCAATGCAATGTGAAAAATGCAGGGGGGAATCGGCGATAAATGACAAAACGAGTCGAAAAACAGAAAGAAAGTGGATATAAATGTATATATATGGTATAATTACTTAGTTTGAGATAATAGAACTTGAACAACAATTTTCGGTAGAGAAAAGAGGAAACCGCTTGTTTAACTTTGATCAGAAACGAGAAGCATTTGAAAATAAAGTATGGCTCAGTTCACCGACAATGCATGGATCGGAGCTTGAATATATAAAAGAGGCATATGAAACCAACTGGATGTCAACGGTTGGTGCGAATATCAACGAAGTGGAGAAGCTGGCTTGTGAAAAAGTAGGATGCAAATATGCAGTGGCTTTATCTGCTGGTACAGCGGCGCTTCATATGGCAGTGAAGCTGGCTGGGATGGATGTGTATGGCATGCCGGAGGTGGGGCACGGTGCATTAGCAGGAAAGAAAGTGTTTTGCTCGGATATGACATTTGATGCAACAGTCAATCCGGTTGTTTATGAAGGTGGAGTTCCGGTATTTATTGATACGGAGTACGATACCTGGAATATGGATCCTGTAGCTTTAGAGAAAGCTTTTACGATGTATCCGGATGTAAAAGTGGTTGTTACAGCGCATCTGTATGGTACACCGGGAAAAGTCGATGAAATCAGGAAAGTGTGTGATGCGTATGGTGCAATACTGATCGAAGATGCGGCGGAATCGCTTGGTGCAACTTATAAAGGCAAACAGACCGGTCAGTTTGGAACGTATAATGCCATCTCATTCAATGGAAATAAGATTATAACCGGTTCCGCAGGAGGAATGCTTCTTACAGATGATGAAGAAGCGGCCAAGAAAGTGCGAAAATGGTCTACACAATCGAGAGAGAATGCACCGTGGTATCAGCATGAGGAATTGGGGTACAATTATCGCATGAGCAATGTGATCGCGGGCGTGGTAAGAGGACAGTTCCCTTATCTGGAAGAGCATATTGCGCAGAAGAAAGTAATCTATGAGCGATATAAGAAGGGATTACAGGGACTTCCGGTACATATGAATCCATATGATGCGACCAACAGCGAACCGAATTTCTGGTTAAGCTGTATGCTCATTGAGCCAGAGGCAATGTGTAAGCAAGTCCGCGGCGGACTAGAAGCACTCTATATCGGTGAGCCAGAAAAGAGCTGTCCGACGGAAATTCTGGATGCGATCGCAAGTATCAATGCGGAAGGACGCCCAATCTGGAAACCGATGCATATGCAGCCAATTTACCGAATGAATCCTTTCGTGACAAGAGAAGGAGACGGCAGGGCGAAAACGAATGCTTATATCAGTGGTGGTACGCTGGGAAGAGATGGAAAGCCACTTGATGTGGGCATGGATATCTTCCATCGTGGATTGTGCCTGCCGAGTGACAATAAAATGACGGCGGAGCAGCAGGCGCGAATTATAGAAGTAATTAAAGAGTGTTTTGCATAGGTAGGAGTTTGCGATGCAACATAAACAGGGATTTTATGAAAAATATGTAAAACGATTGGCAGACATTGTGTGTTCATTGGTTGTTCTGGCAATATTCTGGTGGTTGTACATAATTCTGGCAATCCTGGTTCGTGTAAAATTGGGATCTCCGGTGCTGTTTAAACAACAAAGACCGGGAAAAAATGAAAAAATTTTCAATATGTATAAATTCCGGACTATGACGGATACAAGAGATGAGAATGGAGAATTGTTGCCGGATGAAGTTCGACTGACAAGGTTTGGAAAAGCGCTTCGGGCAACCTCTTTGGATGAATTGCCGGAGATTTTTAATATCCTGAAAGGTGATATGAGCCTCATTGGTCCGAGACCATTATTGGTACAGTATCTGCCAAGATATAATGAAGAACAACATCACAGGCATGATGTAAGACCGGGGCTTACCGGATATGCGCAGGCACACGGGAGAAATGCGGTATCATGGGAAGAAAAGTTTGACATGGATGTGTGGTATGTGAATCATGTCTCGATGAAAACGGATATTAAAGTTGTTTTGGACACTGTAAAAACTGTAGTGAAAAGAGAAGGAATTTCATCGGATACATCGGTAACGATGGAAGAATTTATGGGAAGCAAGTAAATGAAAAAATTGGCTATTATAGGTGCCAGCGGGCATGGAAAAGTGATCGCGGACATTGCTGTCAAAAACGAATATAAAGAAATTGTATTTTTGGATGATAATCCTAAGGTGCAGGAATGTGCAGGTTTTCGGGTTGTTGGAACATTAGAAGATATAGATAAATATCCCGACTATGATGTTATTGTTGCGATAGGAAATGCTTCGATTCGTAAAAAGATACATAAAAAAGTCGGTGAAGATCGGCTTACGACTTTGATTCATCCTCAGTCCGTAATCAGCAGAAGGGTTACAATTGGAAAAGGTACTGTAGTTATGGCGGGGGCGATAGTTAACTCTGATACAAAAATCGGTGAGGGATGCATTATAAATACTGGTGCATCGGTTGACCATGATTGTAGTATTGGAGATTTTGTGCATGTGTCGGTGGGTGCACACGTCGCAGGAACCGTAACCGTCGGAAATGGAACATGGGTCGGTGCAGGAGCTACAGTGAGTAACAATATTGAGATATGTGAAGTGTGTATGATTGGCGCTGGTGCATTAGTAATAAAAAATATAAAGGAGAATGGAACCTATATAGGAGTTCCGGTGAAAAAAATGAAAAACGAACATATTTTCGGGGGGGGGATAACCCTTAGATTATATAATGTATCAATCCCTAATGTAAAAATTGCATAAGGGAGAAAAGCTATGAAAGATTTGTACATTATTGGCTCAGGCGGTTTTGGTCGAGAGGTTGCATGGTGCGTTGAGAGAATTAATGATGTGACACCGACATGGAAACTTAAAGGTTTTATTGATGATAATGAAACAAAGTGGAAAACAAAAGAGGATGGGTATATTGTACTTGGTGATTGTGAGTATTTGAAACAGCAGGAAAATGCTTATGCAGTTTGCGCGGTTGGAAATGCTAAAGTACGCAAGCAAATAATTGAAAAATTATCAAATAGTGGCGTGCGATTTGCAACAATTGTAGATCCATCTGTCATCTTATCAAAGAGTGTTTCAATTGGCGAGGGAACTATTATATGTGCAGGTACAATTGCTACAGTAGATATTAGTATTGGAAAACATGTGATTATTAATTTGGATTGTACATTGGGACATGATGATGCCATTGCAGATTACGTAACTATTTATCCAAGTGTGAATATCTCAGGAAATGTCACAGTAGGTGAATGTTCTGAATTAGGAACCGGTATGCAGATTATACAGGGGAAGAATATTGCACCTAACACAATTATAGGTGCAGGTGCAGTAGTTGTTAAGGACTTGAATGAAAGTGGAACTTATGTAGGTAGTCCGGCTAAGAAAATAAAGTAAGGAATCTTGATGTATGAAAATAATGATACTTGCTAACAATGATGTAGGCTTATATCAGTTTAGAAAAGAATTAATAGAAGAACTACGCAAGGAAAATGAGGTCATTATTTCGTTGCCTTACGGAGATTTCATTGAGCCACTAAAAAAGATGGGCTGTAAGTTTATTGACACCCCAGTAGATAGAAGAGGAATAAATCCTTTTACTGATTTGAGCTTATTTAGAAATTATAGAGAGCTCTTGAAAAATGAAAAGCCGGCTCTTGTAATTACATATACGATTAAGCCAAACGTATATGGTGGTTTTGCATGTAGATTGGCAAAGATTCCTTATGCAGTGAATATTACTGGTTTAGGAACTGCTTTTGAAAATGGTGGTCTCTTAAAGAAAATTGTAACAGTAATGAATAAAGCTGCTTGTAAGAAAGCAAAGGTTGTTTTTTTTGAAAATGAGGGGGATAGACAGATTTTCATCCGAGAGAAGATTGTTAAAGAAGAACAGACACACAGATTAAATGGCGCAGGAGTAAATATCGAAAAGTATCAAGTGGTTGACTATCCACAAGGCAATAAATTCAAGTTTTTATTTATGGGGCGTGTTATGGCTGAAAAAGGAATAGATGAGTTATTTGAGGCTATGAGAAAGATTATTTCGGATGGTATTAGTTGCGAGTTAGATGTTCTTGGAGGATACGAAGAGAATTATAAAGATAAAATTGAAAAGTATGAATCTGAAGGATGGCTACATTATCACGGATATCAGAAAGATGTTCGACCTTTTATCGAAGCTTGCCATTGTTTTGTTCTTCCGTCTTGGCATGAAGGAATGGCAAATACAAACCTAGAAAGTGCTGCGACAGGCCGCCCCATTATTACAAGTAATATCCACGGATGCAAGGAAGCAGTTGTTGATGGAAAAACTGGATTCTTGGCTAACAGAAAAGATGCTGAGGACTTATACAAAGTAATGAAGAAAATGACTCAACTTTCATATGAAGAACGTCAAGTTATGGGATTAGCTGGCCGTGAACATATGGAGAAAGTGTTTGATAAGAAAAAAGTTGTTGGCGAGACAATAAGTTGTTTATTGAAGCAATAGAGGTTGCTTCATAACAGGGAAAATGAAATTAGTTAATTTAAAGAACAGTAATAAGTATAGCAAAGAACATGTTATGAACAAAATAAAAAATATATATGACAATAAATGATTTATTGTATAGCTATTATATAGAGAAACTGGGAGAAAAGAATATGATCAGAGTTCTTCAAGTGGTTACACAGATGAATCGTGGCGGTCTTGAAACCATGATTATGAATTATTATAGAAATATAAATCGGGAAAATGTTCAATTTGATTTCTTAGAGCATCGAAAAGATGAAGCTGATTATGACAAGGAAATTCTTGAATTGGGTGGCAGGATATATCGGATTTCTAGGTTAAATCCATTTAGTATATCGTATAAAAAGGAATTACGTGATTTCTTTGAGGTGCATCCTGAATATCAGATTATACACGTTCATCAAGATTGCATGAGCGCAATTATTTTGGAGGTCGCAAAAGAAAAAAATGTTCAAGTAAGAATTGCACATAGTCATAGTTCTAGTCAAGACAAGAATATAAAATATCCGCTGAAATTATTTTTCCGAAAATTTATAGCAAGGTATGCAACTGATCTTATGGCCTGTGGAAACAAAGCTGGGCAATGGATGTTTGCGGGCACTAAATTTCAAGTCCTTAATAATGCGATAGATACTTCAAAGTATGTTTATGATAAGCAGAAAAGAAAATCGGTAAGAAAAGAATTTGGAGTATCACAAACTGAACTTTTGGTAGGACATGTAGGTAGGTTTTCATATCCAAAGAATCACGAGTTCCTGATCAAGATTTTTAAGGCGATAAATGATAAGATTTCAGCAAAATTGTTATTAGTGGGTAACGGAGAATTAATGCCTGAAATTCAAAATGAAGTATATAAACTTGGATTGAGTGACAAAGTGATTTTCGCAGGTCTGAGAACGGATGTTGCTAGATTACTGCAAGGAATGGATGTTTTTGTATTTCCTTCAATATATGAAGGATTACCAGTTTCTGTTGTTGAGGCTCAAGCAGCTGGAGTACCTTGCATTATATCTGATACAATACCGGAGGAGTGTATTCTTATAAACGAATTGGTTAAACGAGTGAGTTTATCTATGCCTCCTGAAAAATGGGGAGATGGTATTATTGAATTATCAAAAATTGAAAGAAAAGATTATAGTAGTAAAGTTAAAGATGAGGGATATGATATTGTAGAATCAGCTAAATGGCTCGAAAATTTTTATCTTAATCAATTTACTCAAATGCAATCAAATTAGATTTATTAATAGGAATGTTATGAAGAAAATTTTGTTTTATATTAATACATTAGAAAATGGTGGAGCAGAGAGAGCAATTTGTAATACTGCATCATATTTTGCAGAACATGATTGGAAAGTAATTCTTCTTACTTCATATCGTGTAGAAAAAGAGTATACATATAGCGATAAAATTCAGAGAGTGATAATAGAGCAAACAAGGACGAATGACTCTGCAATCCGGAGAAATTTGAATCGAATAAAAGCTATTCGAAAAATCTGTAAAGATTATAAAATAGATATAGCTGTTTCGTTTATGAGGGAACCAAATTTCCGATTGGTTTTGGCAACCTGGGGAATTAAAACTAAAGCGGTTATTTCTGTAAGAAATGATCCAAATAGAGAGTATAGTGGTACGGTTGGAAAAGTAGTTGGGAAAATATTGTTGCCATGTGCAGATGGTGCTGTATTCCAGACTGAAGATGCAAAAAGGTGGTTTCCCAAAAAACTTCAAAGGAAAGCAAAGGTAATTTATAATGTAGTTGATTCAAAATTTTTTGAAACAACATATTGTGGAGAACATGACATTATTACTGTTGGAAGGATCTCTCCACAAAAAAATCATACCATGTTAATTAAAGCTTTTAAAAAAGTTCATGATGAATTTCCTGAAGAACGATTGGTTATATGTGGGCGAACTCAGACCGAGATGGGAATCAAAGAATTGATTGAAAAATTAGAACTAGAGGATAGTGTTATTTTGCTTGGTCAGAGAGAGAATGTGCCGGAAATATTATCAAAAGCAAAATTATTTGTATTAAGTTCAGATTATGAAGGTATGCCCAATGCACTTATGGAGGCAATGGCGGTGGGCGTGCCTGCAATATCAACGGATTGTCCCTGTGGAGGGCCAAAGGAACTTTTTGGAGAAGAATTAAAGAATTGCCTTATTCCTGTTGGGGATATTGATGCTTTGGCCAAAAAGATGATTAGTTTTCTTCAAGATGATAATAAGAGAAAAATAGTTGCGGATAAACTGAACCAAAGGGCACAAACTTTTCAAGCAGATATAATAGGAAAAATGTGGATTAATTATATTAAAGAACTGTGCTAGTCAGGAAAGCGATGGAGAAAAATAAATGAAATGATGGTGTATATAATAATATTTTTGATTACAATTGTTTTGTGTGGATTTGAGGCTAACATGAAATATATAACAATTGGTGGAAATAAGGTAGCTATAAAACAAATTTCTTTTTGGATAATATATATTTATCTATTGATTTTAGGAATCTGTAGAAATGAATTTTTAGGGGCCGATAGCTCAAGTTATAAGATTTATTATTGGGATGTATATAAAAATTTAGATTTTGTATCCGCAATACATCATGATAACGATTTTGGATTTGGCACAGTTTGTTGGATTATTTCACGGTTTACGGATGATTATTGGATATTTAGAGCAGTAATTTATGGTGTATCATTTACTATTATAAGTATATGGATTTATAAATATTCCAAAAATATTTCTGTTAGTTTTTTACTTTTTTTAGGCTTTGGACATTTGAAATTTGATTTTACAATATTAAGACAAGTTATTGCTGTTAGTATATTTATATGGGGATTTAAATTTATTATAGAAAGAAAGCTTTTAAAATATATTATTGTTATTGCTTTAGCTGCATGCTTTCATAAAACAGTATTATTTATGATAATGTTGTATCCTTTTGGTGATAAAAGAATAAAAAATGAGAGGGCGATTGTAAAAATAATATGTTTATTAGGTGCGATTGGCATTGTGGTAGCTGGTGGAAGTTTGATAACAATTTTTTATCAAAGACAAGATTATAGTGGATATTTGGTTAAAGGAGAAGGATATAATTTACTCTTGTTCTATATTATTTTATTTTTAGTTTTAAAACTTTTTGTAAACAGAATTTTGCAAAATGATATTTTAAAAACGGAATTGAATTTGATGGTGCCTAATATATGTATTCAAATTGTTGCAACAACATTTAGTTTATTTACAAGAATGTTGTTTTATACAACACCATTTACATTTATATTAGTCCCTGATATTTTAGAAGAATTGGATGTAGAAACAAGGAAAACGATGGTTTTGATACTTGGTGTTATGTTGACTTTATTATTTTATGTTACATATAGAAATGCGGATATAGTCCCATATATTACACATTGGTATAGAAAATAAATGTAGTATGGAATAATATAATTGTATGCATTAAAAAGTATAGGAATAGAGAGTGTAAATATGAAAACGGTGTTGACAATATTACCAGCCTTACCAGTTGGAGGGGCTGAGAATATGGTATATGAATTAATAAAGAATTATGATGTAAGAAGATTTAAAGCTATTGTACTATGTTATGGAGAAAAAACTAATTCTTATCTAGAAAAGCAAATAGAAAATATTTGTAGAGTTGTTTATGTTGGATTAAAAGGAAAACTTACGGTAGCGTCTTTTGGTAGAGTTTTTCGAGAAATAAGAAAAATAAAACCAGACATACTGCATGCGCATATGGGTGGGGCGGCATTTGCAATTTTATGGTCATTATTTAATCCTGTTAGGGTGGTGATAACAGTTCATACAACACCCCAAAATGCATTTAGCCCTAGAATTGAGAGGTTGATTAGGTTTGGGATTAAAAAGAAGAAAATTAGGTTAGTAACTGTTTCAAAAGAAAATTATAAAAAGGCAAAAGAATATTACAGAGTAAAGAATAATCTTTATGAAATTAACAATGGAATTGATATAGATGGGTATTATAAGAGTGAACATGATAAATTTACATTTATAAATGTGGCAAGACAGGATGCGAATAAGAATCAACGGGCAATAATAGAGTGTTTTGAAAAAATAGTTAAAAAGCATCCGAACACGAAACTTTTTTTGATTGGAGATGGTCCTTTACATAGTGAATTAGTTGAACTTGTGTCAACATTAAAACTTGAGAGTTACGTTGAAATGCCTGGAATGATAGATAGGACAAAAGAATTTTATGCGCAAGCTGATGTATATGTTCAGGCTTCACATAGAGAAGCGCTACCGCTGTCTGTATTAGAAGCGATGGCAGCAAGGCTTCCGATAATAGGTACAGATGTAGGCGGAATGAATGATTTAATCAGTAATAATGGGTATTTAATCGAAGATAATAAAGAAAGCCTTTTATCTGCAATGAGCCAAATGCTTTATAATAGTAAAATTGAAATGGAGCAGATGGGATTAAATTCTAGGAAGAAAGTATTAAGTTATACATCTAGCCAAATGGCTGACAGATATATGGAGATTTATGATAGTTTGTAAAATAAAAGGGTAGTATATGCGAAAGATATTAATTAGATTTGATGATATTTGTCCAACAATGAATTTTGAAGAATTTGATAAAGCGATAGATTTGATGGATGAGTTAGATATTAAACCATTAATAGGAGTTATTCCCAAATGTGAAGATGACATATTAAAAATTGATGCTCCTAAAAGAGATTTTTGGGAATATGTAAGAAATTTAGAAAAAAAGGGTTATACAATCGCAATGCATGGATATAAGCATGTTTATGATAGTAATAAACATGGAATGGCTAATGCTAGTAACAGATCAGAGTTTGCTGGTCATTCTTTTGCTGTGCAGTATATGAAGGTAAAAAAGGGAAAGGAAATTTTGGAAACAAAGGGTATACATACCTCTATTTTTTTTGCACCTTCTCATTCGTATGATAAAACAACTTTAAAAGTGCTGTCAAAATGTGGTTTTAAATATATATCTGATGGAATGTCTAGAGTACCAATTGAAAGATATGGAATTGTTTGTATACCGTGTAGAACTGGAGGGATTCCGGTGATGAAAAGAGATGGGGACTATACTGCTGTATTTCATGCTCATGAGTGGGGGATGGATTCTAAAAATAGTTCATATGAAGAGTTTGAACAATTTTGTAGAACTAATAAAATGGAAATTTGTACTTTTGATATTTTTTGTAAACAAAAAGTATCAAAAAAGATATGGGATAAGATAGATGAGAGAATCTATGTTATATTTCAATGTCGGATTCGCCCTATTTTATCAAAAATAAAACATAAAATAGTATAGGAGTTATAATTTAAGGTGAAATTGATTAAAAATATATATTGGGATAAGGCAGATATTACAGTTTCTATTATAATACCCATTTATAATAGGACGAAAACAATTAGAAGAGCAATGATATCATTGGAAAAACAAACTAGCAAAAAATTTGAATGCATTTTGATAGATGATGGATCTAAGGATGATATAGATGAGGTAATATATAGTTTTTTTAATAAGATTAAGTTACCTATGCTTTATATTAAGAAGGAGAATGGTGGAGTTCATACAGCAAGGAACATTGGAATCTATTATGCGAGGGGGGAATATACTATGTTTTTGGATTCGGATGACGAATATAGAAATGATGCTATAGAACTCATGATTAAGGCATGGGAGAAGATTCCATATGAAGATAGGGGAAAATACAGAGAAATTGTAGCACAATGCCAAGATCAAACTGGAAATAGAGTTGGAAAACCATTTCCAGTTAACATAAATAAAATGCCATGGAAAAAAGCTGTTCGATTATGTGACAGTACAAAAGGCGAGCATGTTTCAATTATGAAGACATGTATATTAAAAGATAATCCATGGCCTGAACCAGAAGGAGTTACTTTTGTTACGGAAGATATTGTATGGAAGCATTTAGAAAAAAAATATAAATCCTTTTTTGTGAATGATATGATAAGAATATATCATACGAATACTCAGGACTCATATACAAACCATAAAACAAGAACATTACAATATTGTGTAAATTGTCAGTGGAATGAAGGATATATGTTGGATCATTGGAGTGTATATAAAGGTAAGGTGTCATATTTAAAAAGGATGATGATATATGAAATCTTTTCAATGATATTAAGAAAAAATGGTGTAAAAGGTTATAAGTTTAATTCAATAATTAATAATATTGTTGGTGGTGCAATGTGTGGTGTTGCTTTTATTGGAGCAAATATATATATGCAAAAGCATAATGTGAGTTAAATGTATATGCATATAAAATAATAAATAGGTGAAGGTCGAGTGATGCAGAATTCAAGAGATAGACATCCATATGTGGTGGTATTGAAAAATAGAACCAAATCAGCAATTGGAGGATTTAGTTTTCTAGATTAGTAGAAGGCGTAGGCATAGTGATTCCCCAAAATGTCCTCATGTTCATCATTATTTGGTATTTATTTAAATTTTAAATATCAAGTTATTATCTGGATAAAGTGTTGAGCGAACGGAATGTTATCTGGGATGTAAGTTTTCATTGTGTCGGAATCATGGTTTAATAAGACAAAAATATGTGTTTAACAAAGTTTAGATTAGGATAAGGGATAAAAATGCAAAATTCACGAACAAACAAGGCCATGAAAAATGTCTTAATTACAACACTGTGCCAAATTATATATCTATTAGTGAGTTTTATTTGTAGAACTGTGTTCACAAGGACATTGGGGGCAGAGTATTTAGGGTTAAATGGGTTATTTTCTAATGTTTTAACGATGTTATCATTTGTTGAGTTGGGAATAGGGAGTGCTTTGGTATACAAGATGTATAAACCACTTGCAATGAATGACGAACACATGCTATGTGTTTACATTAGATTTTATAAAAAAATTTACATTGGTATAGCAATAATTGTAGCCGTTATAGGGCTTGGTCTAATACCTTTTCTACATAATATTGTTAATGCTCCTGATATAGATGTAAATATTACCTTTTTGTATTTATTATTTTTGGTAGACACGATTATTTCGTATCTGTATGCTTATAAAAAATCTATATTAATAGCGGATCAGAAAAATTATATAGTAGCTATATATACACAAATCTTTAATGTAATAATGAATGTCGGACAAATTATTATTCTGTTGATGACACATAATTTTACTTTTTATTTGGTATTTAAAATTATATGTGATTGGCTGAATAATGTTTTTTGTTCAAGATATGCTGAAAAGAAATATCCTTATATTAATAATCCTGTAAAGGAGAGTATTTCGGAGCCTGACAAAAAAGAATTAAAAGAGAATATAAAAGGCCTACTTTTGGGGAAAATTGCGTCAGTTGCATTCGATGGAACAGATAATGTTTTTATATCAGCATTTGTTGGGGTTTCAACTGTAGGTATAATGTCAAATTATACCTTAATTCTTTCAATGATAAATAGCTTATTAAATCAAGTATTTAACTCATTGACATCTTCAATTGGAAATCTTGGAGTTACGTCAGAAAAGAAGGAAGTTCAAAGTGTATTCAAGCGTATTTATTTTGTTAATACACTCTTATATGGATATCTATTTGTAGGGATGGTTCTACTTCTAAGATCTTTTATAGTAGATATATGGGTGGGAAAGGAATATGATTTGGCGACTGTAACAGTAGTGTTGCTAGTCCTAGAATTGTGCTTGAGAGGTATTCATTATCCTGTATATATGACAAGAACGGCAATGGGATTGTTTCATCAGTTGAAATATGTTCCGCTAATGTGTGCCATGCTTAATATTGGACTTGATTTTATATTGGGTTTATATTATGGTTTATCTGGAATCGTGTTGGCTACGGTTATTGCTAGATGTATTACAAGAGCAGCCGATATTAAGGTTTTATATAATGATAGCTTTGGAATTTCAAGTTTATCATATTATACTTATCATTTGAAAATGCTGTTATTGATTTTTTTGTGTACAGGAATTTCTTATTTAACTATTTCACTAGTGCATATAGAAATCACTGTTTTGAATTTTATATTCAAATTTATAATTGTTTCGATTATTTATTGGGGAATAACATTGGGGGGCTATTGGAAAACGCCGGAATGTAAATATTATTGTATGTTGATTGAGAAAAAAATAAGAGAGGTACGAAAATGAAAAAGTATAAGGAATTAGGTATTAGAGATGAACAGGCTATGCAGTTGGAAATATTGCGTCAATTTAATGAATTATGTAAATGTGAAAATATTCAGTATTTTGCAGGATATGGAACATTATTAGGTGCTGTTCGAGAAAAAGGTTTTATTGATTGGGACGACGATATTGATTTGTGGATGAAGAGGGAGAATATTTGCAAATTCGAAAGTGAATTTTATAACTATTTTGATAAAAACAAATATTTCTTACAGACATATGAATCGGATCCTGATTGCCTATCGCCAGAGATGTTGAGAATTTGCGTAAATAATACCTTTAAATGGGATGAAAACATAGGAAAAGAAAATTTTCATACAGGAATTTATTTCGACATTTTTCCATTAGATTATGCATTCTCGGATGAGAGAGATGGGGAGTACATAACGGAATTGGCTAAAAGACATTCGAGACTGTATTCAAATTTAAAATATAAGTGGTTCAAATTGAATTTAAAAGAAAAGGCTAAATACATAAAAAACCATTTGAAATCTAGAAAATATTTGTCAAAAAAAGTACGAGAGATAGCCGATTTATATGCTAAAAATACAAAATCATCAATTTATATATGTGTTCCTGCTGCCACTGACGGATATGAAAAATGTTGTTTTGAGCCTGATATTTTTTCGAAAAGTGTGAATTTACAATTTGAAGATTTGGAGATTTCGTGCCCTATTGGATATCATCGCTTACTAATAAAATTATATGGAAAGGATTACATGACACCTAAGGTGACTAAGGGGGAAAGACATAAGGCATTTGTTATTGAAGAGAGCGTGTAACTATTGGGTAAGAAATCATGAGGGATATATGTCAGTTTTGATCAAAGGATAAATGGGATTCTATAAAGAATGATGCATATGTTTGGGGAGATGGCCTTTTCAAATTATTCCTATAAATGAGAAGATTGTATTATATGTGACTTGTCCTAAAGCTGAAGAAAGGTTATTGAAAGATTTGTGAGCGTTTCTATTAAGACTACCATTGAAATTGTGAAACGACGAATTATTGGAAAACGCGAGTATCGGTATCAATTGCATTATTTTCTGAATTTGAATTATAAAAAGGAAAATATATGTAGCAGTGAAATCAGGACGGTTACGTTAAGTTTGATGGAGAAAGAGAAGGAATAGAAATATGATGAAAGAGAAAACAATTTTAGTTACAGGTGCAGCTGGATTTATTGGCTCCAACCTGTGCTTGAAGTTATTTGAAAAAAATGAAAATGTACATATCATAGGCATTGATAATATAAATACCTATTACGATGTCAATATTAAGAAATGGAGATTATCTGAAATTGAACGTGTTGCTGAAAAAGCAAGTGAGAATGGTTCAAAATGGGATTTCATAGAAGGTAATATCGCCGATAAGAATTGTATCAATAAATTATTTGCTACATACAAGCCGGATCTGGTTGTTAATCTTGCAGCACAGGCGGGAGTACGTTATTCCATTACCAATCCGGACGCGTATATTGAGAGCAACCTGATTGGATTTTACAATATTTTGGAAGCATGCCGTCATTCTTATGATAATGGGCAAGCAGGAGTGCAGCATCTGGTTTATGCAAGTTCCTCCAGTGTGTATGGATCAAATAAGAAGGTTCCGTATTCAACGGATGACAAGGTGGATAATCCGGTTTCCTTATATGCGGCGACGAAGAAGTCGAATGAATTGATGGCGCATGCGTATAGCAAGCTTTATAATATTCCGTCTACCGGGCTTCGTTTCTTCACGGTGTATGGTCCGGCGGGCAGACCGGATATGGCATATTTCGGTTTTACCAATAAGCTGCGGAACAATGAAAAGATTCAGATTTTCAATTACGGAAACTGCAAGCGGGATTTTACATATATCGATGATATTGTAGAAGGAGTTATGCGTGTGATGCAGGCACCTCCGGAGCGCAAAGTAGGAGAGGATGGCTTGCCGGTTCCTCCATATGCGGTATACAATATTGGCAATAATCATCCGGAGAATCTTTTGGAGTTTGTTGACATCTTGCAGCAGGAGTTGATTCGTGCGGGAGTTCTTCCGGAAGATTATGATTTTGATAGTCATAAGGAACTGGTGCCGATGCAGCCGGGCGATGTGCCGGTTACTTATGCAGATACATCTGCTTTGGAACGAAACTTTGGATTTAAACCGAGTACTGATTTGAGAACTGGTTTGCGGAAGTTTGCAGAATGGTACAAAGAATTTTATAAAGTATAATAATATTGATGGCAGGAATCGTGAGGACTCCTGCCATCATGTGTTAGTCACGTTGAAAGAGGTCGCGGGTGTATACCTTATCCTTTACATCGTCTAAGTTGGAGTCATAGCGGTTGGCAATAATGTTATGGCTTATTTTTTTGAAATGATCAAGATTATTTACAACTTTGCTACCGAAGAAGGTTACACCATCTTCAAGAGTTGGTTCGTAAATGATCACAGTAGCTCCTTTGGCTTTAATTCGTTTCATGACGCCTTGGATGCTGCTTTGACGGAAATTATCAGAGTTGCTTTTCATGGTGAGACGGTATACACCGATGATAATTTCTTTTTCTTTGGAAACGTCCCATTGACTGTTCGCTTCATAGGCTCCGGCTAATTCAAGTACGCGATCGGCGATAAAGTCTTTTCTTGTCCGGTTACTTTCTACGATTGCAGACATCATATTCTGTGGCACATCATTATAGTTGGCGAGAAGCTGCTTCGTGTCTTTTGGCAGGCAGTAGCCGCCATATCCGAACGATGGATTGTTGTAATGCGTTCCGATTCTTGGATCGAGACAAACTCCATCGATGATATCCCTAGTATTTAATCCTTTCATTTCAGCATAGGTATCCAGTTCGTTGAAATAGGATACGCGGAGTGCCAGATAAGTATTGGCAAAAAGTTTTACGGCCTCTGCCTCGGTAAATCCCATGAAAAGTGTATCAATATCTTCTTTGATAGCGCCATTCTGAAGGAGTTCGGCAAATTTGTGAGAAGCTTCAACAAGCTTCGGATCATTCTTGTCGGTAGAGACGATGATGCGGCTCGGGTAGAGGTTATCGTATAATGCCTTTGATTCGCGAAGAAACTCCGGACTGAAGATGATATTCTTCGTGTTATATTTCTTGCGGACGGATTCGGTGTATCCAACTGGAATCGTTGATTTAATAACAATGATCGCTGTTGGATTTGTTTTCAAAATCAACTCGATTGCTGATTCAACCGCAGACGTATCAAAGTAATTCTTTTGGCTGTCGTAGTTTGTTGGGGTTGCCACGACAACATAATCAGCATTCTTGTAAGCTGCTTCGCCGTCCAATGTGGCAGTCAGATCCAATTCCTTAGTAGAAAGATACTTTTCAATATATTCATCCTGAATCGGAGACTGACGCCGGTTGATCATATCGACTTTTTCAGGAATGATGTCTACGGCTGTCACATGATTGTGCTGTGCCAATAAGGTGGCAATGGACAGACCGACATATCCGGTTCCGGCGACTGCGATATTCATAGGTTCCTGAATTTTTCTTTCCCTCTTGGTATCCTCCGTAAATACGTCAACCGGATCGAAACCGAGGACGCCACCTAGCTTCTCCAATTGTGGAATGGAAGGAAGAAAGTCTTCTTTCTCGATGCGGGAGATCAGTGAGCGATTGATCCCGGTCGCATCGGCAAGTGCCTGCTGGGTTAGGGAGAGGCGCTTGCGGTTGGTGGTTATGAGTTGTGCAAGAAGTTTAGTAGATAATTTTCTCATGATGATCCTTTCTGTGAGTTTGGCATTATAAGGAAAAATAATTAGAAGTTATTTTCGATAACAAAATATAAAGAATTTAATTATATTATATCGCCTGTACGCTACAATTACAATGCGATGTTATTGAAAAAAGAAAATATAAAAAGAAATGTAATGTGATATAGATGTGGTTGCACGAACAGATGTTCTCTGATATTATAAAAGTAGATGCTTGGAAGAATCTGATGACTGATTGTATAAAGGGAGAGAAATATGGAACAAATAAAGGAATATGAGACGGGAAATAATTTAGGAAATAAAATATATATGATTGACAGTAATATATTGTTAGCAATGAGTCAATTTTATTATAAGGGGAAATGTGACAGAGGGAATGAAGTTACAGAGAACGTAAAAAAATTTATTTTGAAGGCAAGAAATTATGGAGTACTTAATTATTTTGCTATCACGGAAGTTTGTTACGACTATACACGTAATGTTTTGAACTCAGATCAAATGAATAAAATCATGATAGCGTATGATAGCTTAGTGATGAAAATGTCGGAAAATGAAATATTGAATCATTGCGGAACTTCTATACCTTTGGCAGAAAGAAATTTGCCAAGGACATATACATTTAAGAGTATATTTGATTGTAGATTACCAAATTATTTTTTTAGGAAAAATACGGAAATGTTGGGAACATTTTATGCTGTTTATTTGTATTTCCTTAAAATTTACAGTTTATACTTTAAACATATTTCTCCGATGCAAAAGATTGAAAATCTATTTGATTTTATGACTGAAGAAATAGACATATTTCTTGGCTATGAGTTTTATATGGCTGTATTATTATTCCTAGGAAAACAGGAAGAACGTGGAATTGCAGCAGGAGTTTTTAAACCTATGCGAAATCCTACGTTAGATCATATTTTAAATCCGGTTATTGATATATTTCAGTATAGAATGACTTGTGTTATGACTGATTTATCCATCGAAATGAAGATGCCAATAAATCACATTTTTGTGACAATGGATAAGCCATTGCAAAATTATATAGAACATAATGAGACGTATGGTATGGTTATGTCAGAAAATATGATAACTCCAATTAATCATTTTAATGTATCTATTGGCACTCGTTATGTGGAGTGTTGGAATGAATTTTATGAAAAAAGATATTCGCCATGCCTTGAAAAGAGATACATAAAATCTCATACAGAACTGATAAGTGAAGATCAGAGAAAGAGGGTTACAAATGTTATTGCAGAGAATATTCGTAAGTATGAAAAAGAAGTATTTGGAATTGATTAAATAAGTCGTTAAAGTGCCGCTGGGGTTGAAAACATTATAATTTATATTTTGGAACTAAATAATGAGGATATACATATGAAAATTAGGTATAGAATAAAAGAAGCATTGCAATTTCTAACATTTGCATTTTATCCCAAAATAACATTGATTGCCTGCGCAGTTTTTTCAGTGATCGTTGTTGCTATACTTGGAATCGTGATGATGTTGATGCCTAAGGATGCTGACAGTTATAATATGGTATTTGCATTGACTACAGGTGCAGCAGCTTCTTTTTTTGTTACATTTGTTGTGGAGCTAGCCAATAATTACAGACATAATAAGTTGGCGTGGTATGAGTTGCAGGAATATTACTTGACGATTATGAACTATGAGAGTTATAAGCAGATTATGATGCAACGAACTCCGCATCAGAGAGCAGAAAATAAAGCATACGAAGAATTTGTTGCAGCTGGAGGTATAGAGGAGAAAGAGGCACCGAAGGATATTATACAAATAACATGGGAACAATTACCAGACATGATTTCGGTTCTGAGAAGAACGTTCAATGATAAAAAAGAATTTTTGAGTGATGCGGAAATTGACGAACTGCAAATTATCCTCTCGGAATATGAAAGCATTCAATTTGCTGTAAAGAAAAGCGCTTTGAGTTTTCAAATGACTTATGATTCGTTGAATCATCCAGATGAGGACTATTTGGAAGGTAGTTATTCTGCGGACGTTATCAGAAATATGCCTGAATGGATAAGACATTATTTGGCTGGTAAAGAAAGTCAGGAAGCGTGTGAGCGATATCTTGATGCGATTCTTTCTGATTCGTTTCTACTTTCAGAGGTTATGGAAAATTATGATATATCACAGAATGGTCTTGATAGTTATTCGGATGAAATAGAACATATGGAAGAGAGCGAAGTAGGTGAGCCGGAGGATATTGACGAGGATGAACTCGATTTTTCTGAACCGGAGGATGAAGAGACATTTCGTATGCAGAGAGAAGAATTTGATGAACAAATGAAATCGGAACAAAGACCTTTTACCAACTGGTTGATAAGTAAATGTTGTAAAGATATAGCAGATAGTTTGGATGTTTTGGAGAAGAGTATTCGGAAGAAACCATATTATGGAATAATGATTAAACATTATAATAATTGTGCTAGAGAGCCTCTTGATGATATGGTATCAATGTTATCGTATGAGAGTGAGAAGAGACGTTTGGATAGGAAACTTGCGAAACAGAATATGGTAGATAATATGCGATAGGGCGTATGAAAAACTAATATTTGCTACAGATGTAGAGACTCTGATTGGAAGATATCAAGCACACATTTATTCGGAAAATGAGTGTATACAGATTGTTGAGGCTCCGGAGAATAACCCTGTTATTTGGATATTCGCTGTGCTGCGATATGATTTTTCAATCTCTCAAGCGGATAGAAGTGATCCGAGATGGTTTGCGAACGAATCAGATCATGCTATGAAAAGAATGGAGCACAATGAGCAGATAAATCGTTTCTTGTGGAATATCAAAGGCAATGGCAATTCAGAATATACAGATATGGAATGGCTTGCAAAAGAAATCTGTGAGACCGTTTTAAGCCAAGAGGGAAATTCGCGAAAGGAAGCATGGAACAAAATCTGGAATGACGCGTTTCATGGAGAGAATGAAAAAAATAATGGTACGGTGCAGATGTTTGGAGAGAGTGCGATGCTTTCTGCATTTAAAGCTTTGTATGTGACAGAAATCTCAACAGAGAATTGGGTTCAGATGATAGAGTTTTATTTTTCTCAGAAGGAGACACAACCCATCACTGTAGATATGATCGAAAATCTTAACTTTGTGTCACTGACGAACAAAGACGTTCTACTTGCTGTGGCAAGGAACTTTGTGCAAAGTAAAGTAGTCGGTAATATGAATGAGCAGAAGGCTTTTGCGCGTTTCTTAAAAATTTATTTGCAAGCAATCTGGGGATTAGGGTATGTTAGAAGCGGAGGCGATTGGTATATTGCCGGTATGTATTCAGAAGAAGCATTACAGAAAACAGAGCTTGCTATACAGGTTCTTGAGGTGTATAAGGGGGCGTTGCAAAAAGGGGCGGAAAATGCGTTATTTGAGCAGATGAAAGCAGAATTTCAGCTTTTGGTGCATTTTGTAGATAAATTATTAGAGATTATCAGACATAGCCGATCTTTAAAGGCAAGAGAGCTACAATGGAAGAACGGAGATGCAAGAACCGTTTATGAACACGATGATTTACTTCGGAAATTAAAAGAGGAAGTTTCTAATCTCGAACCGGAAAATGAAGCGGAAAGGTCTGCTTTCATTAAGAAACTTGAGAAGATATATGGTGATGGCAAATTGAATCCGAATGAGTATCGTATTATAGAGGAGATGTTGCTTTTTAGCAACAAATGAAGTACACTTGTCTAAGCTATTAAATTAAAAATTGGAGAATATACAAATGGAAAATCAAGTTAGGGAAATTTCTCTTCGTCACTTATTCTGGAAGGTGATGTTGGGATGGAAATTATGGATTGTATGTGCTTTGCTTTTTGCAATATTACTTCCGGGAGTGAAGTATGCTAAGGACGCGCAGGCATATAAAGCAGCGCAGCAGCCGCAGGATGCGACACAGAGTGTTGCGTTCACGAAGACAGAGCAGCAACAGATTGATGATGTGAAGAGTCTGCAGGTGTTGTTGGATAAGAACAGTCTGTACATGCAGGAGTCTTTGCTGATGAACATTGATCCTTATCAGGAACATGTGTTGGAACTGAAGTATTATATCGATTCGGATTATACATACAATTATTCGAAGGATAATAAGCAGAATTATACCTCTGCCATTACGAACGCATATGTGGATTATGCCGCGAATGGATTGAGTCAGAAGGAAATCTGGAAGGATGTTAATACGCAGGCGGAAGCAAAGTATCTTGCGGAGCTGGTATCTGCGAATGTTGATTCCGATGATACATTTTCTGTTTTGGTGAAGTATACGGATGAAAAGAGTTTACAGAGTGTATCGGAAGCCATTCAGAAGGAGTTGAAAGGCAGACACAAGGATATCTCGGATCGAATCGGAAGTCATAAGCTTGTACTTGTTTCGGAAAATTATCAGGTGCAGACCGATTCGGATCTTGCTAATTCGCAGAGTACGGTTGCGAGTCTTATTAAGTCATATAGGGATCAGATATCGACTTTGACATCTGCAATGACGGAGGAACAGCTCAAGGTTGTTGACAGTGAACTGGCAGAGGAAAGAGAGAATGAGACTACGGATGAGACGGTAGCACCGGAAAAGGTTGAAGTACCGGCACCGACATTCAGCAAGAAGTATGTTGTTCTTGGTTTTGTAATGGGAATTTTCCTTGCTGCATTGTATCTGGTTTGTGTTGCCGTTCTGTCGAATAAGTTACAGGAGGCGGAAGAACTGGTTCGTTTCTATAAGCTTCGCCAGTTTGGTATCCTGACACAGAACAAGGGTAGCAAAGGAATCAATGGATTTTTGCTTCGGATTAAGTATCGCAATCAAAAGCTGCTTAGCGCGGAGGCTTCAGTACAATTGGCAATTTCTAATATTGAGTTGTATTGTAAGAATGAGGGGATTACGAAACTGTTCCTGACAGGATCTGAGATTGAACGTGTGGATAAGAATACGATCACGCAGATTGTTGAGGGACTTTCTACAAAGGGTATTCAGACGGTATATGGTGAGAATATCTGTTATGATGCGGCTGCAATGCGTGAGGCTTCAGAAGCTGGGCATGTAGTACTGGTTGAGATTACAGATGTGTCTATTTATCAGGAAATTGAAAAAGAGCTGCGTATGCTGAAGGATTGGAATGTGAATATTGCAGGATGCGTAGGAGTGGAATAAGGAAGAGGAAAGAAAAGGTCGATGTGAAACGTCGGCTTTTTCTTGTATGTGCTATTTAAAAAGGTTATACAAGAATTACGAATTTGGAAGAAAGTTGCAATATAAAGATACTAATGATTGGCAATGAATAATGAATTAATAGGATTTTGGAGCAGTTATGAAAAATTATGGGAAGAAGGTAATGTGCCTGATCTTCGTTACGGTTGTTGTTCTTTGGACCGGCTTTACGTTGCCGCGGTGGCTGAGAGACGTGCCGACCGGGCAGGTTGAAATTGGAAAGAGTGGGGCAGAGAGAGAACCAGATGAATTCATGGATATGGGAGCGGGCAAGGCGCAGGAGTATGAGCAGCAGGTGTATGGCTCTGTGCGCCAGGTCCTTGAAAGGCGTTCTGTGGATGGATTTTCAGGGGAAGCGCAGACTGTGCTGGAGAAGGTGTATGATACGTTGGACGAAATCATTACGCCGGGGATGACGGATCAGGATAAGGTGAGGGCAATTCACGATTATCTGATCTTGCATGCGGATTATTATGAGGGGGATCTTGGCACGCGACCGGGGTGGAGCTCGGCTGCTGAGGGCGTGTTGATGCGAGGATCCGGTGTGTGTAATAGCTATGCGTTGGCTTTCTATGCGATGTGTACAGCTGAAAGCGTGGAATGCCATATTGTCAGTGGATGGGCGACAAGTACCATGGGCAGAGGAGACCACGCATGGAATCGCGTGAAGCTGGGGGATACCTGGTACTATATTGATTGTACGTGGGATGATCCGACCGGTGGAGGAATGGAGAATTATGAGTATTATTTGTCGACTGCTCTGTGGACGGACCATGAGGATGAGACAGAGTATGATCCGGGAGAGGAATCGTTTGGGTATTGGAGGGAGTATTACCTGACAGGGGAGCAGTGGTGAATGTCAAATTACATTGGCGAGAGTATGAAATTTTTCCTGTAAAATAATGTTTAGAAGGTTCTTCTATGATAAAATAAATTATCATTAGGAGGGCCTTTTTATTATGGCTAGACAAAAGAAGTTGAAAAATGGCATGTCAAGAGCTGGCGGAGTTTCCGCGAGAGTGTGATGTTTATGCTAATCTAAATTTAGGCCACATGGCTCATTGAAAACTAGGTCACTCCAAGACCATTATGATATCCTTTATCTAACAACAGATAAAGGAGGTTGGAAAGGAGTGATCGATTTGGTCATAAAACAACGAATTGAATATTCTTGTATTTTTATACTTTGCACAATCAGGAACATGCAGTGGATTTAGTGAAGAATATTATAAAGATAGTAAAAGTTTTTAGTTATTTTAAAATATCCAATTATGATTTTTATGCGTTATTTATAGCTTGTTATCTTCATGATGATTATTCCGGGGCTTTCTGAGCCACCTGTCCGGACTTTGGGAGCCATCATTCCGGAGAATGAGAGCCACATATTCCGGTAATTCAGAGCCACCTTTAAATGTTCTATTACATATATTTCCTTTGCTCTATATTTTATAATACAGTTTAAGTTTTGACAAAATCTAATCGAAAGCTCACCTTTTTTATTCAAAAAAGAAAGAAAAATATATAGTTACGATTATGTAAAATTATGAAAATCTATATTAGAATTAAGAAAAAGGAGGGAAAACGATTATGAATGAAAAAGAACAATTTAAATTGAAACTAGGCGAGTATATTGCAGAGATTCGCAAGGAAAGGAAAATGACACAAGAGGAATTGGCTGAAAAAGTAGGACGCACAGCGATAGCAATATCTAATATTGAAAATGGAAAGGTAATTCCAGAACTTTTGACGGTATTTGAATTGGCCAATGCATTGCAAGTAAATGGATATGTCTTTATGCATCGTTTGTGGTCGGAATATGAGTACTATAAGGAGTCTGCTCAAAATGAGCGTTCTTATGGCTTTAATAAGGGCGAACAAATTGATGATGAGGAAATAATTAGTAAGACAATTGATGAGAAACATATTAAACAGATGTTTTATCCTGAAAAATGGGGGGATTTTAAGAAATACAAAATTACAACTTTATTTGAATTCCTAATATATCTTCCGTTATTTGATGAATGTACATTATGGGATAGCTTATACCGCATCGCAGGCGCATGTGTGAATTATGAAGATTATATATGTAATCAGATGGAGCATTTAATACATACAATACCAGATTCGCGGGCTAAACAATATGCCTTAAGAAAAATTGATAGGTTGTCACACGAAGAAAATCCAGAAGATTGGAATAATCCAGAAGTAGAATTAGAGGCAAAAGCGTATCTTGACGTGATCAAGAGAAAAATAGAGCATATGAATGTGGAATGGCAATTTGTGCAAAGTAGAAGGGAATCTTTATGAAAAAACGAATACTTTCTTACCGTCAGAAAATCGACGCACTCCTAGCCCGCCCGGACAATATCTCTCCGGATCGCTGGTCCGACATCCTACAGGAGCATCTGATCCAGATTGGCTTTTTCCAGCATGAGAGACTGGTGCACCTGATTGTGACGGTTACGTTTGCGATCCTGACGCTGATTTCGATTGTTGCGGCGCTTATGATTTGTAATCCGGCATTGTATGTGTTAACATTGTTGTTGGTTGTTCTGTTGATTCCATATATTATGCATTATTATACGTTGGAAAACGAAGTGCAGAAGATGTATGGACAGTATGACAGAATTTTGGAACATATGAGAGGAGAAAACCACGGGTTACGATAGTTTTTTAGGAGTTACATATGATTGATTTTCACAGTCACATTCTTCCGGAGATGGATGATGGCAGTAAGGATGCGAAGATGTCGCTTGTGATGCTTCAGATGGAGCGGGAGCAGGGCGTGACGGAAGTGGTCTTTACGCCGCATTTCTATGCGCAGCAGGATACGGTGGCGCATTTCCTTAAGAAAAGAGAACAAAATGTGAGACGGCTGGAGGCTGCGGCGCAGCAGGCTGGTGTGGAGCTGTTGCCGTATCATCTTGGGGCGGAAGTGTATTATTTTCGGAATATCGGTAACGCAGATATGATTCCGGAGCTGTGCATTGGAGACAGTGGCACGGTCTTGCTGGAGATGCCATTCTGTCAGTGGGAGAAAGACGTGTATGTCGATGTGGCGAATCTTGTTCGCAGGCAGGGAATCTGCGTTGTGCTGGCGCACATTGAGCGCTACTACAAGCTGCAGAAGGACAAGAGTGTCTGGAATGAGATTATGGATCTGCCGCTGGAGTGCCAGATGAATGCCGGTCCGTTTCAGGATTGGAAGAGGCGGCGGATGTGCATCGGGCTTCTGAAGCAGCATGAAGCGGTGCTGCTGGGAAGTGATGCGCACAATCTGACGAGCCGCTGTCCGAATCTGAAGGCGACATGCGAGTTGCTGGAGGCGAAAGTTGGTGCGGGATATACCGCAAGAGTGGATGAATTGGCACGGGAGTTGTTACGTCGGTGATCGGACCGCTATACCGGGAATGCCGGTTGGACGGCCTTAGTATTGGCTTGAAAAGTAGTTTGTTTTTGTCTGATTTTGGGAAAATGCATGCAGCAGTTGCAAAGCGTGAAATCATCCTTTACAATAGATGATAGAAGTTGGTGAGGGGATCACAAGTTACTATGGAAGGAAGAAGAATGAAGACAACACTACTGATTATGGCAGCCGGAATCGGATCGCGTTTCGGCGGGGGAATTAAGCAGCTGGAGCCTGTAGACGCACAGAATCATATTATTATGGATTATTCGGTGCATGATGCGATCGAGGCAGGTTTTAACCATGTGATTTTTATTATTCGTAAGGATATTGAGGAAGATTTTAAGAATGCGATTGGCAACCGTATCGCGGATATTTGTGCCGGGTTTGATGTAAAGGTAGATTACGCGTTTCAGGATATCCGTGATATTCCGGGCGAGCTTCCGGAGGGAAGAACAAAGCCTTGGGGAACCGGACAGGCAGTACTTGCGGCGAAGGATCTGATTGATGCGCCTTTTATCGTGATCAATGCGGACGACTATTATGGCAAGGAAGGTTTCCGGGCGGTTCATGAGTACCTGGTGGAAGGCGGAACGTCTTGTATGGCCGGCTTTGTGCTGAAGAATACATTGTCGGATAACGGTGCGGTAACGCGCGGTGTCTGCAAGATGGATGCGGACAGCAATCTTACAGAAGTTGCGGAGACCAAGAATATTGTTAAGACTGCAGATGGAGCACAGGCGGATGGCGTGAAGCTGGATGTGAATTCGCTTGTTTCGATGAATATGTGGGGACTGACGCCGGATTTCGTGGATACGTTAGATGCAGGATTCAAGGAATTCTTCAAGAAAGAAGTACCACAGAATCCATTGAAGTCGGAGTATCTGATCCCGATCTACATCGGTGAGCTTTTGGCGGAGGGCAGGATGGCGGTCAAGGTGCTGCGCACGAACGATACGTGGTATGGCATGACCTACAAGGAAGATGTTGCAGCGGTCCGGGAGAGCTTTAAGAAGATGCTTGCAGACGGAACGTACAAGGAAGATCTGTTTTCTGACTTGTAATCTTGCATATAGAGAAGCACAGATGCAAAATGCATTTGTGGAATCCAAGTGACGAAGATGTCGCCACCTTCTAGGAATAGAGGGTGGCGATTTTTGCAATCTAGATCTGATCGATCGCTTCGATCAATTCATTGACATCGAGATGCGTATACACGCGTTCCGTGAGTGACATTGCACCGGCGTGGCCGACGATCTTCTTGATGATCGTCTGGTCGATGTGTGCATCCGCCATCATGGAGATCGTGGTGTGGCGGCAGCAGTGCGGCGTCCGGTCAATGCCCAGCCGGTTCAACAAAGGCTTAAAGAAATTGCTGTAATAATTGTGGTAGGTAAAATGTTCGCTGTCCATCGTGTGGATTAGGTATTCGCAGGCGGAGCAGTCGTTGTACCAGCGTTCGTAGAAGGGAAGTACCTTGGCGGCGATAGGAACTTTGCGGATGCCGTTTGCAGTCTTGCTGTCTATGACATCGAAGTATCGTTCCTTAAGATGGACGTTTTCTTTCTTTAGATCGAGAAGCTCCGAGACACGGACACCGTTGTAGATCAGCATGAGAATGGTCTGATAGTAAGGATCGTCCTTGTGTTTCCAAAGCAAAGCGATCTCCTGTGGTGTAAAGCGTTCGCGCTCCGTCTTATTCGGATTGCGATCCTTGTATTTGATGATATTGACGTAAGTGGAGTAATCTTTGACAACGATTTCATGCTTCATCGCATATTCGTAGAGCTGGTTGTAGAGTACGCGCAACTTCTTGAGTGTCGGGTAATTCTTGCCGCAGCGGTCGACCACGCGCTGCAGGTCATCGAGGCGCAGGTTGCGAAACGGCACATCTGCGATATCCTGACAGATCGCGTATGCGGCGCGGTAACCTTTGATGTTGGAATGGGAAGTGGTTGGAAATTTTTCGGCGGACCAGCGCTCGTAGATGTCGGCAAATGTCAGTTTAAGTGATGCACCGTCAATCGGGTAATCGTTGTATCGTGCGAGTATCTGCAACGCTTCCGCACGGGTGGATGCATATCCCAGGATCTGATAACGCTGTACGCGTTTTCCGGTCTGATCATTGTAGTACCAGCCTGTTGTGATGCGGGCTGCGTAAGGTCTTCTTCGGGCTCCGGAGAGTTTGACAACTCCGCCGTATCCGTTTGGTAATCTCATAATTGTATCCTCTTTCTCTTGTGTTTCGTAGAGTAGTCCTATTGATAGTACTATAAAATGCGTTAACTTTTGAAAAAAGTTGACAGGTTGTGTCTGGGGGAAGTACTGTATGTCGGCACATAGACATTATGTTGGAAAATTGGTATAATAAAACAAATATTTGGAAGTGACGAAAGAGGATTGCGCATGCAGCAGTGTATGGCGCATTTTGAGGAAACAAAGTGTATCATAAGGGCAAAAATACTTGGACAAAGCATCTGGATTTTATGATTCTGGATATTATCTGTCTGGAAGTGTCATTTTTCCTGGCTTATGTTATCAGGCACAAAAGTACGGGATTGTTTACAAACTTAATATATGAGAATCTTGCGATTGTCTTGTTTTTCGTGGATATTGTGCTGCTTCTTGCGCTGAATACGCTCAAGAATGTGCTCAAACGTGGGTATCTGAAGGAATTTACGGCTACGCTCAAGCACGTGTGTCTGCTCGCGCTTGTGTCGGTTTTGTATCTGTTCTCTGTGAAGGATGCGGGGGATTTCTCGCGTATGACGTTCTTCCTGATGGCTTTTCTTTACCTGTTTATCAGCTACGGAGTGCGCATTCTGTGGAAAAAGCATGTTTTGATGCGAATCAAGCTGGGACAGCAGAAGTCCGTGCTGATCATTACGGATAAGCAGCAGCTTCCGCGTGTGAAGAAGGATATCCAGAGTCATTCTTATGAGATGTTTCAGGTGTCCGGCATTGTGGTGGTTGATCTGCCGGAGAAATCTGTGCGCTTGAAAAATTCGAATAATGAGGCAGAGAATGGTGAGACTGGGAAGAATTCGGATGCTTCGAAGAACGTGACAGAGAACTTTGCAGAAAATGAGATGCATGTTGGTGATTCGATCAATGGAATCCCTCTTGTGGCAGGTCGCGACACGATGACCGAATATATTTGCCGTGAGTGGGTGGATGAGGCTTTCATTGACCTCTCGGCACAGAGCACGAGGCTGGATGGACTGGTGAATCAGCTGATGGAGATGGGCGTTGTGATTCACATTAAGCTGGCGGAGCGCCTGGCACTCAACAACCAGAAACAATTTATCGAAAGCATGGGAAAGTATACCGTGCTGACGACAAGTATGAATACCATTTCCGGTACGCAGCTTTTCTGCAAGAGATTGCTGGATATTATCGGAGGTGTGGTCGGCTGCATTCTGACTGGAATTCTGTTTTTGTTCGTTGCACCGGCAATCTATATAAAGTCGCCGGGACCGATCATTTTTTCCCAGATCCGTATCGGAAAGAATGGCAAGAAATTTAAACTCTATAAGTTCCGCAGCATGTATCCGGATGCAGAGGCGCGCAAGGCGCAGCTCCTTGCCGATAATCGTGTCAGCGACGGAATGATGTTTAAACTGGACTATGACCCTCGTATCATTGGCTGCCGCAGGCTTGCGGATGGCACGGTCAAAAAGGGAATCGGCAACTGGATCAGAGACTGGTCCATCGATGAGTTCCCGCAATTCTGGAATGTCTTAAAGGGAGACATGAGCCTTGTCGGAACCAGACCGCCGACGGAAGATGAGTGGGAAAAATATGATCTGCATCACCGTGCGCGCCTGGCAATCAAGCCTGGCATCACCGGAATGTGGCAGGTCAGCGGTCGCAGTAATATCACGGAGTTCGAGCAGGTGGTTGAGCTGGATCGGTATTATATTACCAATTGGAGTATGGGATTGGATTGGAAGATTTTGTGTAAAACGTTGGTGGTTGTGTTTGGTCGGGATGGATCGATGTAAAAATATCAATATCAATATGATGAGTGCTATCGATAGAAGACGCGATAGTTATATGAGGAAGTTCTATGGAGCAGAAAACGAGTGTGAAAATTGTTGTGGCTACGCATAAAAAGTACCGGATGCCGGAGGATGAAATGTACATTCCCCTTTTGGTGGGAGCAGAAGGGAAAGAATACGATTTTGGATACCAAAGAGATGATACAGGCGATAATATTTCTGCGAAGAATTCCAGCTTTTGCGAATTGACAGGATTGTATTGGGCTTGGAAGAACGTAGATGCTGATTACATTGGGTTAGTGCATTATAGGAGGCATTTTGTCTGTAGGAAGAACAAGGATATTTGGAAGTGTGTTTTAACCTATCAAGACATAGAACCTTATTTAAAAAGTAAGGATATATTTGTACCTAAAAAACGCCGTTATTATATTGAATCTTTATATAGTCATTATGCACACACGCATTATGCGGAGCATTTGGACAAGACGAGGGAGGTTATTCGGCGAAAATGCCCGGAATATTTAAATTGTTTTGACCGGGTGATGAAACAGACTTCTGGTTATATGTTTAATATGTTCATTGTACGAAAGAATTTGTTAGATTCTTATTGTACGTGGTTGTTTGATGTGTTGTTTGAACTTGAAAAGAAAGTGGATCTCACAGGCCTTTCGGAATTCCAAAAAAGGTGTTTTGGCAGAATCTCAGAACTTCTTTTTAATGTCTGGTTGGAGTATCAATTGGAGAGGAATGTAGTTCAGGTTGAACAGATTAAGAAATTCAGATGGGGATATATGGAACCGATAAGATCAAGAAAGAAGATACAGGCTTTTCTCTTTGCCAAATTTTGTGGAAAGAGATATAGATGCAGTTTTTAGAAGAGGAATGAATTCGCATGGGGTTATCTACGGTATCTGCATTTAAAAATATGAGTGTAGATGAAAGTAAATATGTAACAATGACAGATGAACAGTTAAAAGAATATCAACACTATATTTTAGATATTGCAAAGGATTGTATTGAGATATGTGAAAAAGAAAATATATGTTATCATCTGACCGGTGGTTCAGCGTTGGGAGCTGTTCGGCATCATGGGTTTATTCCATGGGATGACGATATTGATATTGATATATTGGGACAGGATTTTGAACGTTTTATAGACTGTTTTTCAAAACAATATGGTGATAAATATTGGATCCATACATGCAGTACAAAAAATTATGGAATGACACTTACCAGAATTCGGCTAAAAAATAGTATTTGTCGAACGAGGGAAGATGTTGAGAATGATGAGTGTGGGTTTTATATTGATATATTCCGAATAGAAAATGCACCGAATAATAAAGTGTTGCGAATAATACATGGAATATTATCAATGGGAATGGGATTTCTATTGTCGTGTCGTAATTTTTACAAAAACAGGTCACTTATGATGGAACTTGCAGCAGATAACAAAAGTTTATTGCGTACTTTTCAAATTAAAATCGGAATTGGATTTTGCCTGCAGATGTTTTCTGTTCAAAAATGGGCTATGATGACACAAAAAATATATGGAATGTGTAAAAATAATGAGAGTAAATATGTAACGGTTCCGGCAGGCCGAAATCATTATTTCGGTGAACTTTATTTGCGAGATAAATTTGTTGAGTTTGACAGAAAGAGTTTTGAAGGTAACTTATGGAAAATACCTAAGGCGTGGGATCTGTATTTGACACATATGTACGGAGATTATAGGTCTTTACCGGATAAACAGGATCGTGAAAAACATATCATGTTGGAACTCAAATTCCCGGGAGAAGAAAAAATATGAATACAGTAACGTTAAGCGTCATAGTGCCTGTATATAATGGTGGTAATACATTAAAACAATGCATTCGAAGCATTGTTGGGCAGACTTATACGGATTTTGAGTTGATTATTGTAAATGACGGATCCACAGATGAGAGCCTTGCAATTGCGGAGCAATATGCAAAAGAAGATGCACGCGTCAGGGTATTGACACAGGAAAACAAAGGGGTATCTGCTGCCAGAAATTATGGTATACAAGAGGCGAGAGGAACTTGGATTACTTTTGTGGATGCAGACGATTATCTTGATACGAATTGCTTTGATGCGGTTTTGAAGAATGAAGAAATCAATTCCGCAGAATTAGTATTGTGGAATCGGATGGATGTATACAGAAATAGGACTGAGGAAAAAAGAATTTTTATTGAGGATGAATGGAAACATTTTTCGATAAATGATCTTACAGAAAAAGTGTTTTATAATAAAAGCGGAAACTTAGAATTGGGCTCAGTATATTGTCGGTTATTTCGCCGAAACATAATAGACGAAGAAGATATCCGATTTGATAATTCACTAACGATGGGTGAAGACATTGTGTTTATGTTGGATTATCTTAAAGTGGCAAGACAATTTTACTATGTTGACAAAGGTTTGTATTATCGATGCATGGTTGAAAATTCAGCAATGCACGGGTTTAATCCGCAAATACAACAATGTTTGGTAAGATTTTTGAAAACGATACAACAGCATATTAAGATAGAAGAAAATATTAAAATACGAAGCGCTTATCAAGTCTATGTTTTAAGAGGACCAGTTACAAATTATATGGAATGTTATTTATGCAATTCAAAGAATAAGAATGGGAATAAACAAAGATTCAAAGAATTGGATACTTTTCTGAAAATAGAAGTGATTGCAAACGCAATGGAACAGATTCATTATGGTTGGCTTTCAAAGCGTCTTAAGGTTAAATTGTTTTGTGTACGGCACAGATGTCTGTTTGTGCTGGATCATTGGTATCGGAGAAAAGATTATTTGTAGGATGTAGAGATGGAAAAAATACTTACAATTTCAATTGCTGCTTACAATGTGGCAGAATATTTGAAACATACATTGGGGTCAATTGTAAACAATCGAATAGTTCCACGAGAACTTTTAGAAAAATTAGAAGTTCTTGTCGTTGACGATGAATCTAAGGATGATACGCGTAAGATCGCAAAAGAATATGAAAAGCGTTTTCCAGGAATTGTGAGAGTTATTAATAAAGAGAACGCGGGACATGGATCAACAATCAACAGGGGAATTTGTGAGGCAACCGGAAAATATTTTAAGGCATTGGATGGGGACGATTGGTTTGAGACGGCTGCACTGAGCCATATTCTCAAACACTTGTCAGATAAGACTGCGGATATAGTTGTAACAGATTATTATAAATGTTTTGAAGGCGCTGAACCAGTTCTTGTGCAAGTGGATGGAATTCAGACAATGAAAGAGGACATAGTGCTCCAGTATGAGGAACAGATTCCTAACATAAGATGGATTCCTTATCATGCTGCAATTTATCGAACGGAGATATTACAGAAACATACAATTCGATTGGATGAGAAAATCTTTTATGTTGATACGGAATTTATGTTGTATCCCGTTCCTTATCTTAAAACAATTATGTATCTGAGTTATGGCTTGTACTGCTATCGGTTGGGCAGAGAAGGGCAGTCTGTCAGCAAGACGAGTCGTATAAAGAACATTACACATGGAGAAAAGGTGGCGGTAGCGCTTCTTAATCTGTACAAAAATAACGTAGATGATCTATCTGATACAAAGAAACGATATTTGATCAGAGGTATAGGGGGGCACTGTGTGTGGCATGTTCGTTCAATGCTATTGATGAAGCCAAATAAGGAAAATTGCAATAAACTTATCGAATTTGATAAAACAGTACGTGGGGTATCTCCAGAAATTTATGCTTTTATGGACCAAGAATCTCATCTGGTTCATTGGTTGAGAAGATATAATTATAAATTATACAAATTGATATGTTTCTACAGACAACATAAAAGGGAGAAATAAAATTTTGATATGAAGATTAAATTGCAGGATGCCTTTGCCGGTTGTATTATTTTCTTAATTGTATTAAATCTTGGAATATTAAATATTGCAGATTTGACAACCTTATATCGATATTTCACTTCAGTATTAGCTTTGATATTAGGCGTGGGATGTTTATGCAGCGCCCGGGTATATTCAAAAATTAAAAAGTATTGTCATTTTATGAATGTTTGGCTTGTGATCTTATTTGTATTCTTATTTATTGAAGTGTTTTACGGATGGTCTGTCGGAGCTAATTCATTAGTGCAAAACCTGTCATATGTATACATATACTTTTGGTTATTTCTTTTTTATCCGATTATTTATATCCTTGTTTGCAATAATGGGAAAAAAAGGCTTATTTATGCCATATGTGGTTGGACAATAGTTGCATTATTGCTTAAAACAATGGTTTGGCTTTTGTATAATTATCTGCACAAAGATGTTATGCATTATTTACTGTTTGAATTCGGAAGTGAATGGATCCGAAATGGATTCCAAAGAATTCCGGCAACGTGTTTTTCCGGAGTGCTGGTCTGTGGCATGTTATATGCCTTCTATAACAGTACGAAGGTGCAAATAAAAATTCTGGCAATTGTTATTATTTTATTTAATATGTGGTATGCACTTACTGTTTTTGCTTCCCGGGCGCAAGTGATCTGTTTGGTTTTTGGAATGAGTGTTGCAATACTATTAAGAAGAAATATGGGAATTAAAAAAGTGATAACATATTTAGTTTTTATTATTGTTGCAGCAGTGGGTATGAGTACGGCATATTTTAATGAATTTGTTCGCGGCATGAGCCTGACCACTTACTCTATGGGGATGAGAGTTAAAGAAATGATCTATTATTCAGATCTTATAAAAGGTCATTGGATTATGGGGTTTTTATACGTTTTTTCGACTGAAAAAATTCATGGACCAGTGGGGACATATTACTTATCTGATCTTGGGTTGTTTAGCAAACTTTTTGAAACCGGCATTATTGGTATGATAATTCATTTGTTACCTTTTGGGCGGATGCTTCAGTTGTGCAGAAAATATATGAAAAAGACGAATAAAGAGTTTGTATTTGCTGTGGCATTGATGGTTTATACTATCAGCGTATCATTTTTGAGTAATGATATATACAACTTCCGTTTGTTATTTGGATTTCCGTTTATTTTGGCTTATTATGAGGGCTTAAGAAATCCAAAGCTAAAAGTGAGTGAAGAGAATGCGTAAACGCAATAATATAAAATTGAACTACATAATGAACACCATCCTGACGCTTTCGTCATTTATCTTTCCACTGATCACCTTCCCGTATGTGTCGCGCATCCTTCTTCCGGAAGGAACCGGTCGGGTGTCGTTTGCGACTTCGTTGGTATCGTATTTTCTGATGCTCTCACAACTTGGAATACCGACATACGGAATCCGTGCCTGTGCAAAAGTTAGAGATGACAGGAGAAAGTTGTCGCGCGTGGTGCATGAACTTATGGCAATCAATCTGGTCATGAGTTTGCTGTCGTACCTTGCGTTAGGCATTTTTGTGTTTGCGATTCCAAGGCTACGTGCGGAAAGTTCTCTGATTTTTATTATCAGTCTGACGATTCTATTGAATGCAGTCGGCATGGAATGGTTGTATAAGGCTTTGGAGCAGTATACTTATATAACGATTCGCTCTGTAATTTTTAAGGCAATTGCTGTGATAGCGATGCTTTTGTTGATCCGGCAGCAGTCGGATTATGTTGTGTATGGTGCGTTGACGATTTTGGCAGCATCCGCTTCGAATGTATGCAATTTTGTACATGCACACACGTACATTGATTTGTTCCCGGAAGAAAAATACAACTATCGGCAACATATGAAACCAATTCTCGTCTTTTTTGCGATGTCCTGTGCGACGGTGATCTATACGAATCTGGATACGGTCATGCTGGGATTGATGAAAAATAATGTGGATGTCGGCTACTATAATGCTGCGGTCAAGATCAAGGGGATTCTTGTCGGAATCGTGACTTCGCTCGGAACGGTAATGTTGCCTAGGCTTTCTTATTATGTGGAGCGTGGGGAGATGGAAGAGTTTCAGCGGTTGACCAAGAAGGCGATGAATTTTGTAATCCTTCTGGCAACGCCAATGATGATCTATTTTATGCTGTTTGCAAGAGAGGGCATTTTCTTCCTGAGTGGTTCTGCTTATGAAGGGGCGATTGTGCCGATGCAGATCATTATGCCAACATTGCTTCTGATTGGGATGACGAATGTGATGGGCATCCAGATAATGATTCCCCTGGGATTGGAAAAGCAGGTGCTGTATTCGGAGATCGCAGGTGCGCTTGTGGATCTAATTGTGAATGCGCTGTTGATTCCGCAATATGCGGCAGCAGGTGCAGCAGTGGGAACACTGATTGCAGAATTTGTGGTATGGATCGTTCAGATGTGTGCCTTGCGAAACGTTACACGGAATCTGTACAAAAGCGTTCGGTTTGGAACAATCGGTCTGGCATTGGTGCTGGCAATTGCAGCTTCGGTATGGGTGAAAATGTTTAACTTGGGAACGTTTATCAGTCTGTTGATTTCGGGATTGTTGTATTTTGCGGTATATTATATTGTTCTTTTGGTAAAAGGAGAGGCAATTGCTAGAGAAATATTGACGCAGATAAAGAAATTGATTCGAAAGTAATACATGAAGAAAGGAGCAGGCGAGGAAACCTGCTCCTTCTTAGTTACTTAAAGGAAATTGAGTAACTGAGTAGTTAATTAGATAATTGTTTAATAAAATTGAACTACATACTCATTTGCGTACGTGCATGCTATATTTAAATAACACCATTCAATACTTACATTATACCGTGTTATTCGGATTTTGCAATACCTATTTTGAAATTTTTGGAATTAATCCTTTATTTTCGCTATTCCGGAAGCGGAAGAAAGTCCGGCTTTCTGCCGGTAAAGACCGTAAAGTACCGGAAGCCTGCATGCCGCAGAATCTGAGGAAGATGGTCAAACGCATATGCAACGTGCTCTGGCGCATGGGCATCGGCTCCGAGTGTCAGAATCTCTCCCCCGAGTTCGTGATAGCGTAAAAGAACAGCTTCGGTCGGGTTTGGATGTCCCAGCCCGTATTTGAATCCTGCCGTGTTGACTTCGATCCCTTTTCCCATGGAAATGAGTTTACGCAGAATCTCATCAATGATATCGGCATAGGCCTCATATGTATAGAAACGGTTGTGGTCCGGACCGTAGCGGACAACATAATCGAGATGACCGTATACATCGAAGTCGGAATAGGTGTTCAGGTTTTCCAGAATGGATTCGAAGTACTCGCGGTAAGCAGTTTTTTCGGAGCGTCCTTCATAGTATTTCGGGTAATAGGGATCGATTCCGTGAACAACGTGGGAGGAACCGATGACAAAATCAAACGGATGTCCGGTCACCGCTTTGCGGTTGATTTCCGTGATGTGGGGCTGCAGACCGACTTCGATTCCGAGACGAATGGAAAGACGGTCACGGCAGGTGTCCTGAAAACTGCGGACTTCTTTTATATAGGAATCAAAATCCAGAAGAAACAGATTGGGATCATCCGGGTAATCATAATCAAAATGATCGGTAAAACAGATGCCATCCAGGTTCTGCCGTACAGCGGCCTGGATCATGTCAGGCATCAATGCGTCACTGTCTCCGCTGTGATGCGTGTGCATATGTGTATCCCAAAGCATAAGAGCCTCCTTTTTTCTGTGTGGTTGATTTTGGAAAAAGTCTTTTCGTAAGATTATACTATATTTCAGGGGAAATAGATACCTTTAGTGAAAAAATTAACAAAGACGGAGAAAAGACTTGAACTTTCGGAAATAATTGGGTAAAATAAAGGAAGCTTGGGACGCAAGTCCCATGAGACTATTTATTTACAATTCTAGGAGGAATTAAGAATGGCAGTAAGAGTAGCAATCAACGGATTCGGCCGTATCGGTCGTCTTGCTTTCAGACAGATGTTCGGAGCAGAAGGATACGAAGTAGTAGCAATCAACGACTTAACAAGCCCAAAGATGTTAGCACACTTATTAAAGTATGATAGCTCACAGGGTAAGTACGAGCATGCAGATGAAGTTTCTGCAAGCGATGATTCTATCACAGTATGTGGTAAGGAAATCAAGATCTACGCTTTCCCAGATGCAAACAATTGCCCATGGGGTGAGTTAAAGGTTGACGTTGTATTAGAGTGCTCTGGATTCTATACAAGCAAGGAGAAGGCTCAGGCTCATATCAATGCTGGAGCTCGTAAGGTAGTTATCTCTGCAC
>ERZ772897.330-NODE-330-length-58345-cov-3.837588_pt1 | contig 58345 bp, 60 predicted proteins | sample MGYA00512125_ERZ772897 | MGnify/ENA primary metagenome ERZ772897 (study PRJEB29015, sample SAMEA2737660) | human gut metagenome | biome: human gut; feature: human-associated habitat; material: faeces | place: China | collected 2012 ... | reverse complement strand
TTTTGAAGTTTGTCCCATACTTTCTTAGGTGTACCCTTAATTGAAAGCAAATCACCGTCATATGCCATATCACCCTCAGAGCAATACTGAAAGCAATAGTTCTTTATGTGCTTACACTCAACCTTAATAATACCGTTAGTACCTCTTTCTGTTGACTGTATTTCAAAGTACTGTTCATCATCAAAGGGATTAGCCTTTGCACAGATTATTCTCTGAGATAAAAGAAGGTTTGCACAATCATCATTTACTGTTGTTTCAAGTGACAAGGTGTATGAGCCATTCCTACATTCTGTCACTTCACATTTTGTACAACAGTTTAGGTTACCTAAAAAGTAGTTTGTATTAATAAGTGATGGGACAATTTTTGAATATAGCCTAGGTGTCAATACAAGCACCTCCAATTAGGAAAAATTGAAACCTTTTCTGTTTCTTTTGATAGTACAGATTTAAATATTGTTGTACCTTTACTGATAGGCTTAGGTATTGGCACATCAACATATTTGTATATTTCTCCACCGGGAGAATGAACCACTGCTCTTTGCTCCTCAATATCAATATCAAGAATATTATGAGTAGGTTTAAAGTTGATACCTGATTTTGAATAGGTCATTGTTTCACCATTTGAAGAAAAAGAAAAATTAACCTTAGTTGTACCGATTGTACTATGAGGGTCGGTAGTAAAGTAATAACGGATAATAGGACAAGCAGATGAAGGGAAAGGATTGTTAAGAACCACACCTTTATCTGCAAGAAGTGTACTATTTAATTTTTCTTCACTTAAAGAAGATTTTAGCTTCCAATATGGCTTTCTTGAAAACTTTAGCACTGCAGTAAACATAGTCCTTAAGTTCTTTGTAACCTCATCAAGATTTAAAAGAACTGCTTGTGTTACCATACCCTCATGGTCAGTATCTTCAAATTTTTGATACCCTTGCAAATATGCAAAGTGCTTTATTAAATTCTTTGCTTTTTCCTGTACTGTTGAAATTCTGTTACCTACAAGAGCAACTGTTCTTGTAAACTCAACATTACAGTATCTACCGTTATCTATACAATCACTACCGTCTTTATTTGGAATATCAATTAGCGTTACATCCTTGTTTGCTATTTCTATTGGTGGAACTTCAGTACAGACGCCACCAAATTCAGAAAGCCAAACATCACCAAATTTAAAGTTGTATTTACTCATTAAGCATAAGCACCACCCTTTATCATAATGTCATTAACAATTACTGATGACACCCTATGTGCCACAGTATCAATATCCATTTCCTTATTAATATGTACTTCACCAAAGGTAATAGTGTTGTTAAAGTTCTGAACCACATTACCTAATGCACTATCCCTAGCAATACCATTAACATCAGCAGTGGCAGAAACAGTTGTATCAAAGTCAGTAGGCAGAGCATTTTGCATATCTTTTGTAACTGATTTCATAGTATCCTCAAAGCCTACACCAACACCTAAGGCTAGGTTCTTACCGATTTGGTCCCTAAATAGTCTTGAAGGTGACTTAATACCAAAGAAATCCTTAATTCCATCAACAATGCCACCAAAGAACCCTTTAATCTTTCCCCATATCCATTCGGCACAATCAGAGATACCTTGCCACAGGCCTTTAATTAAGTTACCACCAATTTCAATAAACTTACTAACACCACTACCAAATGCCTTAACAAGACTAATAATAATCTTAGGTACTGCCTTTATCAGTGACTTAATAATCTTTGGAATATTCTTTACAAGCTCAACCACAAGGGTTACACAGCCCTTAATTAGCTGAGGTAAAGCATTGATTAAACCATCAACAACAGCTGTGATAATATCAGGTAAAGCATTAATAAGACCAAGTATAATAGCAGGTAGGTTATTAACAATACCTATAATTAACTGAATAGTACCATTGATAAGCTGAGGTAAGCACTTAACTATTGCATTAACCACAGTTGTAACTATTTCCGGTAATGCCTTTAGTAATGACTTAATAATTTTAGGCAAGGCCTTAACTAGACCTAGAATAAGTTTAATTGCACCATTTATAAACTTAGGTAGGCAATCAACAATAGCATTAATAACTGTCGGTAAAAGCTCAACCAAAGCAGAAACAAGTGTATCTATAATGTCAGGTAAGGCATCTATTAGTGATGTTATTAAGTCTGGAAAAGCCTCTACAATACCGGTAATAATTGAAGTTATACCATCAAGAATTACAGGAAGTAGCTCTGTAACTGTTGTAACTATGGTTTCAATTACTGAAGGTAAAGCAGAAATTAATGAGCTAATAATATCAGGCAAACTATCTACTATTGACTGAACTAACAAGGTTACACCATCAATAAGGGTAGGTAATGACTCTGTAAGTGCAGTTAGTAAGGCCTCTAAAATCACCGGTATCTGTTCAATCAGCACAGGAATACTATTGATGATACCATTAATAACTGCAAGGATAACATCAACACCAACATCTACAAATGAACTGATATTATCCACAAAAGCAGTTATTAGCTCAGCAATCACCTTAACTATTTCCGGTATTAAAGTAGGCAAAGCCTCACTCATACCCTTCATTAAATTTACAACAGCCTTTATTCCCACATCCATAATCTGTGGTAACAAGGTAAAAAGGCTACTTAAAAGCTCTGTAACAACATCCGATACTGTTTTCAGTAGGCTTGGTATTTGACTTAATATACCTTTAGAAAGAGAAGTAATAATTGTGGGAGCATTTTCAAGAACAGCCTGTGCAACAGTAGAAACAAGCTCTACAACCTTAGGTAACATATCAGTAACAGACTTAATTACATTAGAAACACCACTTTTCATTTTTTCACTTGCATTTTTGTTACCGGCTACTAAGTCAGAAAAGCCATCCATAATTTCAGTAATAGCAGGTAAAAGTGAACCAACCATATTATTCTTTAGACCTGTAACAGTACCTTTAACTTTTGTCAAGCTATCTTCAAAGTTAGCACTTGCCTTTACAGCCTTATCATCCATTACCATTCCATAGTCCTGTGCCTCTTTCTTAAGTGCATTTGTTTCCTTAGCAGACATATTCAGTACACCTGCCGTATCAACAGCAGACTTACCCAGTAGGCTATTTGCAACTGCAGTTCTTTCAGCACCGGACTTCATATTCTGCAAGGAGGAAATAACTAAGCTAAGCTGTTCATCCTGACTTTTACCATTAAGGTCATCAATAGAAAGGCCAAGGGCAGATATTTTCTTTTTAGCAGAATCAGAACCATTACTTGCGTCAGTAATAACACCGGAAAGCTTTTTCATACCAACTTGAAGTCCATCAACATTAGCACCACATCTTTCAAAAACATAACCCCACTTCTGATATGAAGCAGAACTAATACCGATTTTCTGTGAGGTTTTATCAACCTTATCGCCATATTCAGCAACATCATTTGAAAGGCTCCACATTTTCTTACCACTTGCTACTGCACTTGTACCGATAACAGCAATAGAAGCACCAATACCTACACTTATCTTTTTAAGAGCATTACCCATTTTGCTTAGCTTACTTTTAGTATCAACTGCAGTACTAGACACCTGAGATAGCTTTTTATCAAATTTATTTGTATCCTTAATGGCACTTGTCATTTCACTTTCGGTATTTTCAAGGGTTTTATTATTTTCTTTCAGTTCTCTTTCCATACCGTTTAAAGCAGACTTTGCGTTATTCAGTTGTACCTGCCAGTTTTGTGTTCTCTTATCGTTTTCACCAAAGGAAGTGGTGGCATTATCAAGTGCAGATTTAAGGGTTTCAATCTTCTGCTTTTGTGCAGTTATCTCTTTATTCAGTACCTTATTCCTTGATGACAAGGCTTCAACAGAAGTATCATTCTTATCAAACTGAGAGGATACCAGTTTCATTTCAGAGCCTAATACCCTAAAGTTTCTATTAATATCAGCTAGGGCATTTTTAAAGTCCTTTTCACCCTCAACACCTAGCTTTATTCCCATATTATCAGCCATATTTTCACCTCCTTTATGGCATAAAAAAAGAGCCTATTGGCTCATAAGTATATTAAAAAAGGAGCAACCCTTTGGTTACTCCTTAAATAAATTATAATGTTGATATATTGTTATGATAAGTTTCTATATATTATCATATTAATAACTAGTATTCCAAAAATCGTCAGGGATTTGCACTAAATACTTTCTATCAAAATTATCGTCAAGTGAATTTAAAGTTTCAACTAACTTATCATAAGTTGTAGAAATATCCTCCATGTCTTTTTCTAAATCAGCCATTTCTTTTTCAAAATCACCTTTTTCTTTTTTAGAAAGTTCATCTACTATTTTTTGTATATCAATTTCTTTTACTTTGTAATGGACAAGACGATTTCTATATTTTACTGTTTTTACCAATAATTCAAACGCACGAGAACTTCTTGGAAAATCTTTTCCTGTTATCAACTTACATGCTACGAGGAGTTTATCTTTCGGAGATAATTTATCCATTGAATTAAAATATAATTTGCCAACCCTAACATATATATATTCATTTAAAAAGGCCTCAATTGCCATAGCTTGGAACACGATGAACGCCATCCTATGGTTTTCTTCTTGATTATAATATTCAGATAGCATTTCATCTAAATCTTTACCGAGTAAAAACAAATTTGGACCTGACAATAACTCTTTTTCCTTTTTGCAGACGGTTTTATATTTATTGTAATTTCTCTTAGAAGCACTCCTAAAAATATTAATTTTAGAATCTAATCTTTTATCCATAAGTGATCCATCCTTATAATAACATTTTCTAAAATCCATACACATTTATAATTCAATTACAATGTTACTACAAATAAATTATATCATATTTCGAAACTATAATCAACAAAATTCAAACCCCAAAAGGTATAACATCATCAATAGTAATCTCTCTTTTAGGTTTAGCTATACCGTTATACTGTCTATGACATTCCCACAAATCAAGCAAAAGTCCAAAGGGCATTAGCCACACCTCATCCTGTGTAAGATTTAGGTGTGCTAAGCCATAATAAAGAAGTCGGGTAAACAGTTCATCATCTGCTACCCGACTATTTGTTTTTTTGAGTCAGCTTCACTTTCAACATTCCTTGTTGTACCTTTGTTTAGTGCCTCAGATATACTTTCCTTGTAATCACCAAGTTCACTAGGAGAGGTAAGTAGCTCAACCATTTCTTCAGTTAGTAGTTCCTCTTTGTCCTCAGTATGCTTTAGGTTGTGTATTAAAATACTTTGATTTGCAAGTAGTGTAATTAACCACACAATCTCATCAATAGCCTCAGCAAAGTCCTCTGAAGTCAACAACTGTTCACCTAGGTTTTCAAGGCCACCATATCTCTTAGCTATTTCTTTTGTTGCTTTTGTAGTTAGCAAAAGTTCATATTCTTTTCCACCAATATTAATTACTGATGAGCGTTCATTTTCCATATTTATTCTCCTTACTTAGATGGTGATGTATATGTAGGTTCATACACATTCTTGTACCAATTTGTAATAGTATCATTAGATACATTGTTTTCACCCTCAGTAACCTCAGCCTTCCAAGGGTGGTTGTTGTTTCCGTCAACCTTGTTTCTTCTCATAATTGTACCCTCAATAGTAGGTGTTGAGAATGTAATACTGTCACCCTTTGTTGCAAGGCTAGTAGCAGGGATACCGAACTTAACTCGATAGAACCAGAAGTATTTGTACTTGCCATTTGACTTCTTTGCTCTAAACCCAATAGCTACCGGTGAGGAGGTACCCTCACTTACTGAGATTACCACATTGTTTTTATCAATCACTGCACCTGTTAAATCACTTGCAGTTGAGTTACCAATATCATCAACACCTAAGGAAAGTGTACCTGACTTAAACTCCTTTACAACTTCAGATGCACCATCGTCAGCATAGAGAGTTGCCTCTGCAAGTTCAATAGAAAGCTCAGCAGAAATTGCCTTTGCCAGTGGCACCGGTGTACTGTATGTTTCGTCACCATTTACGTCTTCCTTGATGACTGCATAGTATAGCTTATCAAGACCTATTGTTGCCATTAAAATTCCTCCGTTTCATAATAATTTTCCACATCTATATTGTAGTGGTGATACATAGTTTCTGTTTCATATCCAATATACTGACGGTTAGTTAATGTGTATCCGTCATTTATTAAAGCCTTTACAATACTGTTCTTTAATGATAGGTAGTTGCCTTTTGTGTATAGAGATATTCGTACACTGCTAATATCCACTAAGGGTGCATTATCTCCAAAAAGTAAAAAGTATTCATCAATAGGAGTTAATACAATATATTCATTAGGAGCTTTGTCAGTAAACACACCTGTTTCAATAGGTACATTTAATGGCTTAAGTGTATTAATTAAGTCACTTAACATACTCATAGCTTTTCTACCTCCTCATTAAATCTTCTAATCATAGCCTCTGTTGTAGGCTTTTTTGATTTTCTTTTAGTTGGTTTCAAAAATGGTTTAGGTGGCTGACCACTTTTCCCATATTCAATGATAGTTGCAATTTTACTATTGCTTAAGTTACTGTCCCTTGGTTCAGCAAAGCCAATCTTAATATTAAGGTTTCCGTTTTTATCAAGCAAAGGCTTTGAGATACCAAGGGAGCATTCCAGCTTACCTGTTGACCTTGATTTGTACTTTAAATCTTTACCAATGACACTATGTAGATTTTCCTTAAAATATTTCAGTACCACCTTTGCACCCTCATTAAGTACCTTTTCAGTAATGTCATCAGTATTTTTTTCAAGTGAAGATATACTTTTAAGGAAATTTTCCGGTAAAAGCATTTGTACCTTAGCCAACAGCACTCTCCACCTTTTTTGCAAGGACCTCCACATACATACCTTTACCTTTAACATTCTCCACTGAAAGTATCTTGAAAGTTTCACCCTCATATTCAAGTACATAGTCTGTGGTAACCTTTAAATTAGGTATTACACGAAATCTAAACAAATCAGTTGCGTCAGTAAATGAAGCTAGATTCACCCATTTCTTAGAACCATGCCTACCTTCACGATAGCAGTGAATACTTGCAAGTACAAAATCTGTATCATTTTTGAAACCGTCACTGTCTTTTTCTTTGTAGTGTCTTTTGATTAAAGCAAGGCCATTCATTTTACCAAAGCTCATACTAACCACCTTCTATCCAGTCTTAAAAGTAGATTTACTGTATTCCACACCTGAGCACCTGCTTGTACATTATCCCCAAAGAAGCCACCGGTAGAGCCATCTCTACTTTCATAGAAATGGCTACTTAGCATAATTACAGCCTGTTCAGTTGTAGGTGGCATTTTATGTTCTGTATAGTAGCCCTCCTCAATATGCTGATAGCTTTCAGCATATGAGATAGAGGCATTAATATACTGTCTTAAAAGTATGTCATCCTCATTATGGGTTAGTATTAGATTTTTCTTAACCTTTTCTAGTAGTTCATCCATAATCAAGACTTCTTCATCTGAAGTAGCTTAATGCCCTCAGAAAGGATAACCTTACCGTCAACTCTTTCAGTAGATACATAGCCTACCTGACCATTTGTAGCATAAAGCTCATTCAGTCTTTGAACTGTTCTTGCACCTCTGTCACCAATCCAATAGTTACTAAAGTCACCAAAGGCAATAGGTAATGATGAAGTTGCAACAGTAGGAGCATATGGAGTTGTGTATAGGTCATAGCCTAGTAGCTTATCAGGTTCACCTGCTTGTACTGATGGTTGCCACAAATACGCACCGTTGTTATCCTTCAGCTTACGAAGTAGTGACACAGTAGAGTCATTCATAAGGAACTTTGCATTTCTTCTGTATGGTGACTTTAGAGAATACACAAGGTTAATCACCTCATCAGCAGTAATAGCAGTGCCACTTGCTGAGGTTACACCAACTTCACCACCCTTAGCAGTAAAGATACCGGTAGGCTGGTTTGTACCTGTACCAACACAAAAGGCTTCTTCCTCAGCAATACCAAATGCTCTGGCAAATTCATTCATTAGGTATTCTTCAATATCAAATGATGAGTCCTGCAGTAGCTCTGTACTTACTCTACAAAGGTCAGTTAGCTTAAAGGCATCAAGCTGTTTCTGACCGAAGGTAGGGTTACTCTCTTGATATGCTGAATTTTCACTTGTCCACTGTGCAGTTGAATGTCCGGTAGCAATAGGAATTTTTCTTTCATGCTCTGTTGTAATTACCTTTGCTAGACTTCTAATAACATTTTCTTCTTCAAGAGCAGTAACAATACTTGTTTCAAACTCAGTAGGAACAAGGAAACCACCGTCAGCGTCAGTACCCTCTGAAAGCACATTATGAATAGGAGTTCTACCTCTTAGGTGGTTTAAGAAGTCCTCTTTGTATTCGTCACTTGCTCTACCTTTCTTTCTAGTATTTGTACTATGCTCCGGTGTAGTGACAATAGGTGTATTTACATTCTTAGCAAGTTCCTTTTCATGAACCTCTCTGCGTTCCATTCTATGGATTTCATTAGTTAAGCTATCAAGCTCACTTTCCATATTTGCATATGTAGCATCATCCTCAGCCTTTAGAACACCCATACCGGTTCTATGTGTATCAAGAAAACCCTCCATAGTGTTCCATAGCTTTGCTCTTTTTTCTCTTAATTCTGTAATATTCATAAAAACATCTCCTTTAAAGTAGCTTTTTGTAAAGCTGTGATTTTAATTTATCTACATTTCTACCCACATTATTAATTGGGTTCTTCCGATTAATTTTGTTAATAAGGGTTCTTTCCACTGCACTTGCAGAGAACATATATCCCTCATCATCCTCTGTATTTTTGTTATCCTCAAGCAGACCGTCAGCAAAGCCAAGCTCAATAGCCTTTTTAGCATTCATCCAAGTTTCTTCGTCCATCATATGTGATAATTGTGTATGTGACAGGCCTGTACGGATCTCATAAGCATTGATAATACTTTCCTTAACCTCATCAAGCATATCTATTGCTTTACTCATATCCTTATGGTCACCGAAGGCAGTAGTAGCAGGGTTATGTATCATCACAAGAGCAGTAGGTGACATTAGCACCTTAGTACCTGCCATAGCAATAACTGAACCTGCACTTGCTGCAATTCCGTCAATCTTCACTGTTACATTATGTGGATAATCCATCAGCATTGCATAAATCTGACTTGCTGCAATACAATCCCCACCTGGGGAATTAAGCCAAACTGTAACCGGACCATTACCGGAAAACAGCTCATCCTTAAACATCTGTGGAGTTACATCATCATCAAACCAGCTTTCCTCAGCAATAGTGCCATTAAGTTCTAGTACTCTTTCTAAGGGTTCTGTTTGTTCCACTTGATTCTTCCACTTCCAAAACTTCTTCATTCTTTTCCTCCTTTGTTTCTTCTGTATTAGCAAAAGCACCTGCGTCCTTAAGCTTAGTCATACTGCCATTTACCAGATACAAGTTACCACCCTCTTCATCAGGAATAAGGTCTAGGTTCTCAAGCTCTCTAATATCATTTGCAGACAACCAACCATTCTGTCTTGCAGTTGCATAGCCATTCATTCTACTTTGATAGTCACCTCTTAAAAGTCCATCAACATTGAACTTTACAAAGTAATTACCCTTTTCCTCTTGATTAAGTAGTGAGCGACATATTGACTGTTCCCATCTAATAATCCAAGGTTCAAGAGTATATTTGACAAACTCCAGTGACTGTTGCTCTATATTAGAAAAGCTAGACTTTTCAAGGTCACCAACCATATGTGGTGGTACTCTGAAAATTCTAGCTATCTCATTAATCTGAAATTTTCTTGTTTCGAGGAACTGTGCCTCATTAGGTGAAATTGATATTGGTGTATATTTTAGCCCTTCTTCAAGCACTGCAATCTTATGGCTATTAGCACTGCCACCAAAGGCAGAGTTCCAAGAGTCCCTTACCTTTGATGGGTCCTTTAATGTACCCGGATGTTCAAGTACACCACTTGGAGATGCACCATTAGCATAAAACTTACTACCATATTCTTCAGCAGAAATTGCAAGTCCAATAGCATTCTTAGCCATAGCAATAGGTGAATAACCCACAAGGCCGTCAAAACCTAATCCCGGAATATGTAGAACCTCATATGGACTTAGCCTTACACTAGCACCCTTCATTGACCTAACATCATCAGAGCTAAGTGTATATTGATAGAAAAGCTCACCCTTACTATCTCTATCAACTGTCATTCTATTGGGCATTAAGGGATAAAGAGCAGTTACTTCACCCTTGCCATTCCTTATTATCTGTGCATATGCGTTACCCCACAAAAGCAAATGAGTCATCAATGTTTCTCTAAAGATAAATGAAGTCATTTCCTTATTTGGCTCATCGTGCAAAAGAAAATATAACGGGTGTTCAACTGCTTTTTCCTTACTACCGGAGTCACCCCATTTGTATAAATGAAGTGGTAGTCCTGCTACTGCCTCTGACAAAATTCTCACACAAGCATAAACTGCAGTCATTTGCATTGCACTTCTTTCAGTTACACATTTTCCTGAGCTACTTTGACCATAGAAAAATCTGTAACTGCTTCCCGATGTGGAGTTTCTCGGCTTGTCCCTTGAACGGAATAACCCACTTAAAAGTTTCATAAATAACAAGTCCTTTCAATAAATAAATAATAAAATTTTGTTTATAATATATTGCAAATACTTGCATTTGCAAGTAAATAAAAGTATAATTAAATAAAGGAGGCGATATTATGGCAAATACATCAGCCGTATATGCAAGAATAGATACTGACTTGAAAACAAATGCAGAGGAGATTTTATCTAAGCTGGGAATTTCTCCATCAAGTGCAATTCAAATGCTTTATAGTCAAATTATATTAAAAAATGGAATACCATTTGATTTGCGACTTCCTACTGAAAAGCCTTTAGCCTTAGGTTCAATGAGTAAAGAACAGATAAGTACTGAGCTTCAAAAGGGTATTGACTCTATCAAAGCAGGAAAGGTGTATTCTGCAAATGAAGTTGATGAGGCACTTGCAAAGGAATTTGGCATATGACAGAAGATTATATAATTCATTACTCACAAGATGCACTAAATGATTTGCGAGAAATTTATTCCTACATTTCAAATAAACTTCTACAAACAGAAAATGCTGAAAGTCAAATCAACAAAATACGAAAGGGTATTTGTTCTTTAGAATTTATGCCGTCAAGATATATTTTAGTTGATTGGGAACCTTGGCATTCATTGAAAATGCACCAACTATCAATAGATAATTTTATTGTATTTTATCTAGTTGACAACGAAAAAAATACTGTTACCATTGTCCGTATAATATATGGTGGTCGTAACATAGAAAATATGATAAGTTCAAAAGAATAAATTTAATTTAACGGAGTTTTTGTATATACAAAGGCTCCGTTTTTATTTTGAGCAAAAGAAAAGTACCTGTTACTTTAGCTTAATTATATAAACAACAACCCTCTATCATCATAAACTGATGCACCGTTATCATTTCCACAGCGAATTGCTCGGTCAAGTGCCATAATTGTGGCTATTGCACCGTCAATCTTCTCTGTGGATTTTTCTTTATCTGCCTTAATGTTTCCTGCCGGGTCTGTTCTAACATATATGTTATCCATATTCCAACGAAGAACAGGGTGATTGCCATGTGCTATTCTCTGCTCAAGGGTTAGCTTCATAAGCTCCTTTGTTGGTGGTGACATATCCTTAAAGCCTTGACCAAAAGGTACAACTGTAAAGCCCATATTTTCTAGGTTTTGAACCATCTGTACAGCACCCCATCTATCAAAGGCAATCTCTCTAATGTTGAACTTCTCACCAAGCTTTTCTATGAACCTTTCAATATATCCATAGTGTATAACATTACCTTCAGTTGTCTTTACATAGCCTTCCTTTTCCCATATATCATATGGTACATGGTCTCTCCTTACTCTAACTGCAAGTGTATCTTCCGGTAACCAAAAGTATGGAAGTATGATGTACTTGTCATCCTCATCAAGTGGGGGAAACACAAGTACAAATGCTGTCATATCTGTGGTACTAGATAGGTCAAGGCCACCATAACAAACTCTGCCATACAGCTCATCTTCATTGATTTTGTACCCACACATATCCCACTTATCCATAGGCATCCACCTAACACTTTGCTTAACCCATTGATTAAGTCTAAGCTGTCTGAAGGCGTTTTCCTCAGCAGGGTTTTGCTTTGCAGACTCACAAGCACTTTTCACTTTATCAATCCCAACAGTTATTCCAAGTGAAGGGTTAGCCTTTTTCCACACCTTAGGACTAGTCCAATCATCACCCTCATCAGCACCATATATTACCGAATAAAAGGTTGGGTCAATTTTTCTACCCTTATCAATATCAAGTGCCTTTTGATGAATTTCATAGCAGATAGAATTTGTATCATTACCGGCTGTTGTAATTAGGAAATAAAGAGGTTGCATTCTTGCGTCACCTGAGCCTTGAGTCATAACATCATACAGTTTTCTATTTGGCTGTGTATGAAGTTCATCAAAGATTACACCATGAGTATTGAACCCATGCTTGTTTGCTACATCAGCAGAAAGGACCTGATAAAAGCTATTTGTTGGTTTGTAAATCAGTTTCTTTTGCGACTCAAGAATTTTAACTCTTTTTGAAAGTGCCGGACAGAACCTAACCATATCAACTGCAACATCAAATACAATCTTTGCTTGGTTTCTATCAGCAGCACAACCATACACTTCAGCTCTTTCTTCACCGTCACCACAAAGAAGGAGTAATGCAACACCTGCTGCCAGCTCTGATTTGCCTTGCTTTTTAGGTATTTCAATGTAGGCTGTATTAAATTGACGATAACCATTAGGCTTTAATGTACCAAAAATATCTCTTATGATTTTCTCTTGCCAATCAATTAAGTCAAAGGGTTTACCTGCCCAAGTACCTTTTGTGTGACAAAGGCTTTCAATAAAGGCAACTGCATAGTCTGCACTTTCTTTATCATAGTATGAACCCTTAGCCATAAATTTTGTTGGCTTGTAGTTCTTTAGCTTTCTCAATTAATCACCTCCAAAAGGATAAAGAAAAAGCACCAACATTTCTGTTAGTGCTAAATTCATATTCGATAGTCTATACCTTTGCGTTATGAATAACCCCAAGTATTTTATCCTGCTCCACTTTATCAACACCAATGCTTTCTAAAGCCTCTCTTGTGCCACAGTCGGGACAGATAACTGTAAGGTTATCTATCCTTGAAACTGCACCACGACCTTTGTATTCTTTTCCACACTTAGGGCAAGTATTAATTATCATTTCATTAGTTTTCATCACTACACATCTCCATTGATTTTTTGTATGCGTTAATAAGAATATTCTTATCAAAGTAAAAGGTGTCATACCCATCAATACAGGTTTTCATATAATAAATGCTAGGAACACCAACAGGGTTTTCTTCATGCATAATATATACGAAGGCATTAACTGTTCTCCTTTTACCAGTTCGTATTCCTTTGTACTGAAGTTTCATTTCCTTTTTGTAGTAAAAGATAGGACAACCCTCGTACCTATCAAGGGACTTTTCATCACTTTCAGTTACCTCCCAAATCACAACCGGAACAGTGCTACCTTCCTTTTTTTCAATAGTTAGGTATGAACCTGTCTTGCTACCCTTGAACAGTAGTTCATAGTCCTTTAACTTTGCAGTGCCGAGAATGGTTGCTCCGGGACACCTCATTTTCATTTGCCTAACATTTAGGTTACTTCCGTATGCAATGTAATATCTTTTCATTTGTAAATCAATCCTTTCTGAAGAATAGTTCTTCTACCACCTTAAGGCTAACCCTATCTCTAAGGTTAGCCATTTATTAAGTTTTCCTTAGGCTGTTCTGCCGTTTCTGAAGGCTGTGTCCCCAGAAAGTCTGTTGGTGAATACATTTCTTGCTGTCTTGAATTCGTCACCTACAAAGCCAAGTCTTAAAAGCCAAGTTCTCATTGCGTATTTAGGATTTTCTGTTTGCTGTGGCTTTGGACTTGCAGTCTTTACTGTCTTTGCCATTTGGCTAAGTGCTAAGCAAAGCTGAATGTAGCTTTTAAGTTGTCCTGCGTGAAGTCCGTTTTGCTTTCCGTTTGCCGGTTTGTCAAATTGGAAAAGTCTAAATTCAACTGTGCCTTTAGTGAAGGTTGCGTGTAGGTTAAGCATATGGTATCGGCTATCGTTGTAATGTTGGTTCCTATCGTAAATTGAATTGTGGCTTTCGTACCATACATTTGCAAGGTCTGACATTGTTCTAGGCTTTACTTTATTTACCTTTTCCAAGAACCTTGTGTCAACTGTTTTGCAGTAGCTGTTAACTCGTCCGTTGTCAATGTTTAATGCGTCAATTAAAAGTCTTTCATGACTTGCCATAATGTTTGCTAGGTTTCTTAGTGTTTGTGGTGTGTGGCCTTTTGCTCCGATGTGAATGTGAACACCACAGCCCCTTGTTGAGTCGCTTTTTGCTCCGGCCTTTCTTAAAATTCTTACAACCTCTTGTAAAAGCTCAATGTCGTTGTAGCTTAGGATTGGTGTTACCATTTCGCATTTCTGAATGTCTGTTCCTCGAATGCTTACATCCTTTTGGAATTTCCATTCTCTGCCTTGGCTGTCCCAAGCTGACCAAGTGCTATAACCGTTTCGGTATGCTGTGTCCTCAAATCGTCCTGTTCCAAAAAACTCGGCTACAAGCTTTGAAGCCTTTCTTCTTGTAATGTTGTTCATTTCAATTTCAACACCGATTGTCTGTTCTTTCATTTCTGTGATTTGCTTAGCTGTTTTTGTATTCATAATTATGCTCCTTAAAGTTTGTTATTTTCCCCTTTCGGTATACACATATTCGCTCTTTTTGGAGTATTTATCAATACTATTACTACACAAAGATATACACTATATATTGTGTATATATGTTATGTATTTCTATATCTTGCGTATCACATCAATATCATAAACAACATTAAGACTAGAACCATTGTCCCAGTTCACAAGGATATTACCCATATCATCAACACCCCTAACAGTACCCTTTGTACCAATAGGTGGAGCCTGAAAATCGTCCATTGTGACAAGCTCAATTCTTGTTCCAACTTGATAACTTTTTCTTAACATTTCAATAACTTCTCTTTTAGGTATGTCCATATATATTACCTCCTTAATATCAGTACTATATATCACTCTAAATGAGATAATTAGCAATACCATTTATGCACAAAGTTTTTACTGATTTTTTGTTTCAACCTCTTTTACAAGGTCGGCATATGGAATTTTCTTACCATTCCTAATTACATACACATTATCCATATCACCGGTATCTTCAACATATCGTCTAAGGATAACTGACGCATACTTTTCATCAAGCTCCATTGTGTAGCAGATACGGTTCATTTTCTCACAAGCCATAAGTGTTGAACCACTGCCACCAAAGGTATCAATTACAACAGCATTTTCTTGAGTTGAATTGCTGATAGGGTAGCTTAACAAATCAAGTGGTTTTGATGTTGGGTGGTTAGAATTTTTCTTTGGCTTATCAAAGTTCCAGATTGTAGTTTGCTTTCTGTCAGAATACCATCTATGTTTGCCATTCTGCATAAAGCCATAGAGTACAGGTTCGTGTTGCCACTGATAATCTGACCTACCTAGCACAAGTGAATTTTTCACCCATATACAACACCCTGCCAAATGAAAACCACTATCAACAAATGCTTTCCTAAAGTTAAGACCTTCTGTATCTGCGTGAAAAACATATGCTGAACCACCTTTTTCTAAATGGTCAGCCATATTCTTAAAGGCAGAAAGTAGGAAGTTGTAGAACTCATCATTTTTCATACTGTCATTTTCAATAGTCAAGCCTGATGAACTTTTGAAGGATACACCATATGGTGGGTCAGTTAGTATTAGATTCCCTTTTGTGTCACCCATAAGTGTCTGTACATCTTCCTTAGATGTTGCATCACCACACATTAATTTGTGTTTACCTATTGTCCACACATCACCCTTTTCAACGAATGATGCCTTTTCCAATGCTGAGGATAAATCAAAGTTATCATCTTCTACTTTGCCTTTACTATCATCACCAAATAAATCTAGCAATTCACTTTCATCAAAGCCGGTAAAGGATAAATCAAAGTCCTCATCCTTTAGTGACTCAATCTCTATTTTTAACAGTTCTTCATCCCAATCGGCATCAAGAGCCATACGGTTATCAGCAATTATGTATGCTTTCTTTTGTGCATCTGTTAGGTAATCAACAAATACACAAGGCACCTTATCAATACCTTCTTCTTGTGAAGCAAGTATTCTACCATGACCGGCAATTACATTGTAATCTCTATCAATGATTACAGGATTGATAAATCCAAATTCTCTAATTGATGCCCTTAGCTTATTAATCTGTTCCTTTGAGTGAGTTCTAGCATTATTCACATATGGAATTAATTTATCCACATCAACTAAATTCATTTCAGATACTTTATTCATATTGCATTTTCCTTTCTTCCATCAAAACACAAAAGCCTTTCTTTGCACCAACTAAATCACCATTCAGTGCTTGTCCTCTCAAGGTTAAAAGCTCTTGTCGTTTCAACTGATATTTATATTTTTTAAGTGTTTTCAAAAATTGTGTTAATTCCTTTTGTTTACTCATTTATTCTCCCTTGCTCTCAGTAATCTTTCCATTAAATCATTTTGTGGAGTTGTATTTTCATAATCGGTAGTACAGTTTTCCTTTACAATCTGGAATATTTCATTCCACAGTCTTACAGCCTGATTCATATAGTTAATACCGATATTGATAAATGGTGACGGTATAGGCTTATTAGTAGTTGGGTGTTTAGAAAGAAAACCTAACTTGCTAGTCATTTCTTCACACTGTATCCATCTGGCACTAGCCATTGCATATCGTTCCAGTAGTTGAGGTGATACCTTACCTGCACAACCTATCTTTCTCAGCCACTACCATGTTTCTGTATATATGTCACCTGCTTGTAAGGTGCTACCGTCTCTCTGTTCTGCTGAAAGAAAATCGTGTGGCTTTGGCATTGCGACACCCTCAATTTCCGGTATATCAAGAACCTTTAAATTACTACCACCATTTTTAAGTTTATCCTTTACTGAGGTTTTCTTTCGTCCTGCACCTGCTCTTGCACCACCTCGGCCACCTATGCTATTTGATTTCGTTGGCATTTTATCACCGTCCTTTATTTGAAATTTTTAATCTATAATAAAAAGCAACACAAAGCACAAATTTGTATTGACATTGTAAAATATTGTGAATATAATGTAATTAAGAAGATATACTATTATTGTATATATTGTTAGGAGGTATTATTTATGGCTACAAATATTAATGTTCGAGTAGATACAGAGCTTAAAAAGTCTGCTGAAAATCTATTTGATGACCTTGGACTGAATATGACTACTGCTATTACTATGTTTCTAAAAAGTGCAGTTAGCAATGATGGTATTCCATTTGAAGTAAAACGCAAAGCACCGAATAAAGAAACAAAATTAGCACTGGCAGAATATGAGGAAATGAAAAATCATCCGGAAAAGTATAAAAGATACGGTTCTTTTGATGAAGTGCTAGATGAGGTTTTGGAAGATGCTTAGTATAGTAATTTCAAATCAATTCAAAAAAGACTTAAAATTAGCAAAAAAGCGTGGACTCAAAATCAATCATCTAAAAGAAGTTATAGATACTTTGGCTAACAGTCAACCATTAAATGAAAAATATCGTGACCATAATCTTAGTGGGGAATATAGTGGCTTTCGTGAATGTCACATTGAGCCGGATTGGTTATTGATTTATCGAGTTGAAGATAGGGAACTGGAACTTTTCTTATTCCGTACAGGTTCACATTCTGATTTATTTTAATAATTATGAGCAGGAATTTCTTTTGATTTTCCTGCTCTTTTTATTACCCTTTTGAATTGAGTATTTTTTTACACGAAAGCCCACGCCGTTGTCCAAAGATAAATTTTGTAGAGATTTTATACCCCCACCCATAATAAAAAATTATCTGTCACCAATTTGATAATGAATTTTATTATGGCAAGATTTACATAGACTCATCAAGTTACTAGGGGAATGAGTACCACCTTGAGAAACAGGTTTAATGTGGTGAACCTCTTCTGTGGGTGTCATTCTACCTTCCTTTAGGCACTGCTCACACAGTGGGTGGCTCTGCACATATCTTTCACGAACCTTCCTCCAAGCTCTACCATACTTCTTGTTGGTGTCCTTTGGTCTTGAAAAGCTGTTGTATCTTTTGTCTGTTAGTCTTTTGTGTTCCTCACAGTACCTACCCTCACACAGTTTGTTACAACTGGGATAGGCACAGGGTTGCTTAGGTTTGCGTGGCATTCTTTTCTCCTTTCAGGCATAAGAAAAGCCCTTACAGTTTAACTGCAAAGGCTCTCTAAATTCTGTTTGTCTATTATAATAATAGCAGAAAACCATAGTGCAAAACAGTGCCATTTACTGCACAGAACAAATTTTTTTAGGAATTTTTATTGCTTTTAATGCTTCATCATGTAGCTTGTACATATGACGCATCTTGTAACCAAGCTCAACTGCTATCTCAGGCCAAGACTTACAGCATATGTATCGTTTCTCTAAAATCAATTTGTATTCCACACATTCAACATCATTTATTACACCAACGATTTCAGCCTTTAATTCAATAAGGCTTTGCATATCTTCAGCAATAGAATTTTCAAGGTCAATGATTTTAGTTACTGCACTTGCTACTTGAGAGTCACCACCATTACTACCTTTTGGCATACCGGTCAGTGCTGATGTACATTTGGTTGCCAATTCATTAAGACTTGTAATCTGTTCTTGCTTAGTACGGATACGCATATCTATTCTGTATGCTTGGGACAAATATTCTTTAGGTGTCAAGCTACCATCTCCTTTTTAACCATATCATAAACACCATTGATTATGTATTCACCATCAAGGTCAGTTAAAATGCTGAACCAATTTGAACGGAAAAATTGTTTTAGTTTCAAGACTTCATTTGCATAGTCTTTTCTGTTAGGGTGAATAAAGTGACATTTCAATGCTTTCTTAAAATCCTTTACTGCCTGTTCAATAATTGCATTTGCTAATTCTTCATATGGGTTCATAATTACCTCCACACATCTACTTCAAGTTAGCCTTTACAGCTTCAATCAAATCTTCTTGTGTTTTATTCTTTCGTTCAAGAGCCTTTAATATTTGCTCATCAATACTACCTTTTGTCACAATATGCTGTATAACAACTGTGTTCTTCTGACCTTGTCGATAGAGTCGTCCATTTGTTTGCTGATAAAGTTCAAGTGACCATGTTAATCCAAACCACACAAGGGTTGAACCACCTTGTTGAAGATTTAGTCCATGTCCTGCACTAGCCGGATGAATAAGAGCTACCGGAATTTTACCCTTATTCCAATCAGCAATATCCTTACCGGTTTTGATTTCTCTAACATCAAATCTCTTTTTAATTCGTTGTAAATCGTGCTTATACCAATAGGCCACTAAAAGAGGCTTACCGTTCATACTTTCAATAATATCCTCCAGTGCATCAAGTTTACGGCTATGTATTTCAACAATATTTTGCTCATCATCATAAACTGCACCATTAGCAAACTGACTTAGCTTATTTGAAAGTGATCCTGCATTTGATACTGTGATTTCACCATCTTTGATTTCACAAATCAGATTTTTCTTCATTTCGTCATATTGCTTTTTCTCATTATCAGACATTTCAACCTTATAATTGCTTATTACAAGCTCAGGCATTTTCAAATATTCACTTGCTTTCATTGAAACCGTTATATCGGATATTTTTTCATATATGCTATCTTCAGCATTAGGTAAAGGCTTGTATGAATACACAATAGCTCCATTTGTTTTATCCGGCTTAAAATATGTGTTTCTATACTGACCTATGAAATATCCAAGTCTTTCTCCTAAATCAAGAACCTTAAATTCTGCAAACAAGTCCATTAGTCCATTTGATGATGGTGTACCGGTTAAACCAACAATTCTTTTAACCTTTGGTCTGATTTTCATAAGGCTTTTAACTCTTTTAGACTGATGATTTTTAAATGATGACAATTCATCAATCACAACCATATCAAAGTCAAACTTATATCCACTTTTTTTTACAAGCCAATCTACATTCTCTCTGTTTATTATGTAAATATCAGCATTTTCGTTTAGTGCAGATATTCTTTCCTTTTCAGTGCCAACAACTATTGAATACTTAATGTTTCTTAAGTGGTCCCACTTTTTAATTTCATCACACCAAGTATTTCTTGCTACTCTTAGTGGTGCTATCACAAGAACCTTTCTTACTTCAAAGCTATCGAATAGAAGTTCATTTACTGCTGTAAGGGTGATACTTGTTTTTCCTAAACCCATATCTAAAAACAAAGCAGAAATAGGGTGTGATTCTATGAACTTAACTGCATATTCTTGATAACTATGTGGATTGTATTTCATCAACCACACCTCCAATTTGATTTACATCATCAATAACATAAACTTTAAAGCCTAGCCTATTTAACATTCTGTGTCTTGACTTTTGCAAAGGTCTAGGTTTTTTCTTTGGTGACTTAAGTTCCACCATACCAAACTTCCCGTTAGGTAGAAACACTAGACGGTCGGGCATTCCATCAAAACCCTGACACACCCATTTAAGACACACACCACCACGCTTTTTTACCTGGTCAACTAATTTTCTTTCAATATATTTTTCTCTCATCTTCGTTACCTCTCATCAGGTGATAATTTCTAAAGGGACAGTCTATGCAGTCAGTTCTTAAACTATATATATATAATATTTTTTATTACATATAGGACTTTTATATATAGAGTGTATAGACTGTCCCTAATACAAATATAAAAACTAAAATAGTTTTAGTTTAGACTGTCTTGACTGTCCCTTTCTATATTTTTTTTAGAAATACTTTTAGAATTGACTGTCACGACATTACTTAAAGAAATGAAACACTTTATGTTTTAACTGTATCGACTGTCCCTTACTCTAAAAAGTCTTGTCCCTCTTTTAACTTCAAACCTACTATTAATCTTTTATTATTAGACTTTCTTCTAAAGAAACCTAATTTTTCTAGACTTCCATAAAAGTCAGATGTACTCCTGACGAACTCCCCACACTGAATACAGGTTATTCTATATTGCTGATAAAGCTCACCTGACTTTTGAGTGTATGACGGGTCAACATCACAATACTCCTCTAGGAAATGACCTAGCCAGTCATTGTTTTCTCGATACTCATTAATTGCTTCAACCACAACCTTAGGCTCTGTAAACTTAAACTTCTTCTTGTATGCCATTTCAGCACCCTCAATTATCCACTTCATTATGGCTTGTCCTGCATTTTCAAAAAGGTAATCGGAGTAGTTCTTAATATCAGAGTTGCCGGTTATTTTTGCATTAAAAGGAATGACAATGAGTCTTCGCCATGTACCGTCATCATTTGCTGACACCTTAGGTAAATGGTTAGTGTATAAAACCAAAGTATGTGATGGGTCAAAATGGAATGGGTCTTTGTACTTCTTTTCAGCTTCAATAGGGTCAACACTACAAAGCTGTTTTACCATACCTGTGTTAAGACGAGTTCCTTCTTCAAGCTCTGAGGCTATGATTAGTCTTTTACCCTTAAGCTCTGCCATTTCAGGCTTAACATTTCTTTTGCAATTCATTGTTAATGCTTCAGCTGAGATTTTACCTGAGTAGTTACCGAGAACCCTTGCAATGGTGTTCCAAAAAGTAGATTTACCATTTGCACCTCCACCATAGGCTATTATCAAATGCTCTGCATACACCTTTCCGATTGCTGACATTCCAACGATTTCTTGAACATACTGTATTAACTCCTTATCATTACAGAAGAATGTGTTTAGTGCATCTAGCCAAAGGTCCATACCTTCATCTCCAGGTGAACACTTAGTAACCTTTGTAATAAGGTCATCTGGGTCATGGGTATGGCCACCACTCATTCCTTTTGTTAAGTCATAGGTGTATGTAGGAGTGTTCAGCAATTCTGCATCATAATCAAGTTCAGATACATCTATTGCTAACATTGGCTTTACTGCATTTTGTGTATTAACAATATTCTTGTAATTCCTATATTTCATAACAAACCTATGGTAGTCCTTAGCAATAAGGTAAGCATTTAAAAGTCCCATATTTGATGATGATATTGACTTTTCAAGTGCTCTTCCACCTGAACTGATAAGTTCCTTTGTTACACCTGTTGAAATAAGTGCTTCCTCTGCATTTTTCACTGACTCCTTTGCGTCAGCAAGTTGCATATCAAGAAAGTTCTCTGTTACTCCTATTGCTTTCTGTGTATCCTCGTGCCAACAGTCACCACAATAAGTAAGAAAGCCTGTGGCATTTGTATATCTAAGGCAATCGGCTTTTTCTCTTGCCAGAACCTTTGCTTCACCAATATCAGAGTAATCATCAGGCTTTAGACCACCTTTTCCAAAGTCATCATTGAATTTTTCAGGTGGAATATATCCATCTTGACCTTGTATTTTCTTAACAAACTTCAATGCACTATTCCATATGGCATCAAGTTCTGACATTGAAAGTGGTGGTTCACATTTATCAGTTCGTTCCATATACAGCTTATATGCCTTATCTGTATCACCGAACTTCTTAAGAACTCTACCGGCAAAATGTGACATTGTGTTATTTCTGCTTCCCTCAGTTATAGAGCCACCTGTATATATAGGTGCTTTTGCATCAAGCTCTGCAAATTCACTTTCCTCGATGTAATCTACAATAGACTTATCACCTTTGTAGAACTCCACATCTGTATTTTCACTACCAAAAAGAAACCTTGCAGAGTCTAAAGCATTCGTATCAAAATATGGGAATGTACTTGCAATTCTCTTTTTCAATTCTGAATATTCCTTTTCATCAGATATAGCTTCAATAGGGAAAAAGATATGAAACCTTGGTCTTGCAGACTTATTATCCTTAGGTAAATTATGATGTCTGCTATATGACACAGCAAAGGCTACACCAGGCATTTCCATAGCAATGTCAAAAGGAGTAACCCAATCCTTAGAATTATCAGAATGGTCATTATCACAATCAAGTGGAATACAATCTGAACATTGGAAATTCTTACTACTGCGATAATTTCCTTTGTACCTTGCAGTTACATGGTCTTTCTTTACTGCCTCTTTAAAGGACTCCTTATCCTTTACAACTACCTTATTGGGATACAAGCAATTCCTACTCATTCCAACACAATTTGCTGTATATAATGTAAAATCAAGCATTCTTTTTTACCTCCTTAAGCTCCTCATCAAAATATCTGATTTTGTAATTCTTCCACTTTGCTCTCTTAATTTCTGTTTTCATTCCCTCAGAAATATAACTACCAAAAACCCATACCTCAGAACATTTACTCATAATTGCATTACCAAAAAACAAACCAAGTTCTCTTTCCTTTGGATTTTTATCATTCAAAAACTGAGTAAACAACAGATGTGGAGCAATAGGAATGTAACCACTATCAACAGCAAATTTACAATATTCTTGTGTTGACTTTACATTAGCATCCACATCACCAGAATACGGTGAACACACATACACAATAGGTCTAAATGCTCTAAGTGAGCGTTTTTCTTTTTCTATTGATGTTAGTGCCTCATATGTAGTTGGGTCATAATACCCCTCATCATTAAATTTATTTATACTCATTAAAACCTCATTCCTTCTTATAAAACATACATTCATACCCATCAGCATTAAGGATTAGCCCTTTTGCCCAGGGTGGAGTAGCAGACATCTTTTTGCAAATATCATCAAGTGAAACACCTTTCTCTGCTTCAATTACTACTTCATCATGAATGTGCATTACTATTCTGTATTCCTTTAAGTTGTTCATAGCATAGCAGAGAATATCTCTTGCTATTGCTTGAACTATGTTCTCTACAAATTTAGGGCCATAGCTTTCAAGCCTAGTCCATTTTTTACCTGTACCGACACCCTCATATGTAACTGATGTACTGCCATATTGATTTACCTCTATCCTTGGCTTTACATAGGATAGGCTTCTGCCACTAGGTAGTGTGATGAATAATATCCCACTTTGGTATTTAATTTTCAGTCCATATATCTCTGTGGGTATTCTTTTTTCTACTGCCATTTTTACTGCCTTATCTATGTCCCACCATAGCCTTACAATATGTGGGTTAGAGTTTCTCCAAGCATTTACTAGGTCTTGCAGTTCTTCTTTCTGAACACCCATTTCTAAAGCACCCATAGCTTTTAGTGCTCCAACAGAACCACCATACCCAAGTGCCAATTCTGCGATTTTACCCTTTTGACGAAGGTGACCGTTTATGCCATTCTTCTCAACCGGCACTTTAAACATTTGACTTGCTGATGCACAGTAAATATCACCACCCTTAGCAAAGACCTTTTCTCTCCATTTTTCCTTTGAAAGCCAAGCAATAACTCTTGCTTCAATAGCAGAGAAGTCTGCTACAATGAATTTATAATTCTCTTTTGGAATAAATGCAGTACGGATAAGCTGAGAAAGTGTATCCGGTACATCATCAAAAAGCATTTGTACAGCAGTATAGTCACCTTGCTTTACAAGCTCTCTTGCATCTTCTAAATCATCAAGGTGGTTTTGTGGTAGGTTTTGCATTTGAATAATTCTACCTGCCCAACGACCTGTTCTGTTTGCACCATAAAACTGAAACATTCCTCTTGCTCTGTTATCACTACACACAGCATTTTCCATTGACTGATATTTCTTTACTGACGATTTAGCTAGTTTCTGCCTTAATGCAAGAACTTTATTAATATTTTCCGGTACAGCTTTCATAAGCTCTGCAACTGCTTTTTTACCAAGTGTTTCTGTTTCTACACCATTATTTGAAAGCCAATTTTTCATTTGTAACACTGAGTTAGGGTTTTCAAGTTTGGTTATTTTCTTCAGTTCACTTACTAATTCATTATGAGAAATACTGTCCATATTAATTGCATTTCTTACAAGACACATATCAAGTGCAACACCTGTATCATTTATTTTTTGGTCTTGATAATACTGTTCCCACACACTATCTAATAAGGGGAATTTTGACAATCTATCCTTAATTGCCATTTCAGTTTCAACATCACGAAGGTTATATTTCTTAAACAATTCCCACTTTGCCTTATTATTACTAGGTAGGTTTCTAGTGGTATAACCATTTGCTTTTGTTGGTGTACAGCTTTGACAGAAGTATCTTATTAAACTTTTGCCAACAGTTAATTTTTGCTTTTCTAAGCCTAGAACCTCACCAACGCTCTCCAGTGACAATGGCAATCCTAAAACAGCAGACCACACCATTGAGCATTTCCACTGCTTTGGATTTAGGTATTTTCCATTTGGATAACCTAGAAATTTTGAAAGACATATCCGTTCAAAACTTGCATTAAAAGCCCACTTTGTGACAGTGCTATCTGTTAGTGCATCAATAATTTCCTGAGGGACTTTCTCACCACTGGCAACATCAACCACCTTAACATCTGAATTATCCACACTATATGCAAACAGTAGAACCTGAAAATTAGGTGATTCACAATATCTGTACACACCGGTTTTAGGTAGGCTTTGGTCACTGTATGTTTCAATATCTATTGATAAATTTTTCATAAATCTCTCCATATAAGGAAAGGTGGCAAATCACTCTGCCACCTATATCCCTTATTTTTTATACCTTTAGTTTAAGAAGTCATCATCCTCTTCAACTGCAAAGTCAGACTCAGCACTAGCCTTACCACCAAGTGGTTCACCATCTCTAATTTTTTGTAGGTTATTTAACCCACAAGCTATTCCCTTATTACCGGAACTGTTAAAGGCATAGAAGCTGATACTTGCTCTGCCATACACACCGGAATACACCTCTGAACGAGTTATAATCGGGTTACAGTTTGCATCTACAATTCCCGGTGCAGTTACTGCGTTAGCATTGATGAAGTATGAGTTTTCATATGCAGGGTCACCGGGTCTTTCCTTGTCACCATCACGAAGTGGTGTTTTGATTACTTCAAGGGAAGGGACAGTTCTGCCACTACCTCTCAGTTTACTTTCGCCCTCTCTATATGCTGACTCAATAGCCTTATTGATTTTATCCACAGTCCTTGTGTCTGACTTAGGAATAATTAGTGACACACTGTACTTTGGTGTACCACCATTGATTGACTTAGGGTCCCATACATTGGCATATGACCAACGAGTATCCGGACCTGTGATTACCTTTAATGGATTAATAAATTGAGCTTTCTTTTTCATAATTAAATTTCCTCCTTAAAATCTTCTTTTGCTGTATTCATTTCTGGACGATTATCATCCTCTGGAACTAATGTTGGCTTACCTTGTGGTCTTTCAACAAAGTCACCAAGCAGTTCATTAAATTTTTCTTTACCTAACATCTTAGTCATATTGGTGATACCCATAATCTTCTCATCATATGGGTTATAACCGGCATTCTTAACTACCTGTGCTACTGCGCCCTCATCAGTGTATTTTCTATTTGACCGACCTTCTACCACCTTCCAGCCAGACCACTGCTTACCTCTTACTGCTTGTTCAAGAGCAAAGTTTTTAACATCACTAGCCCAAGATGTTAATTCATCAATCCTACTTAGAATTTTCACTACCTCTTCATCAGTTAGAAGTGAGGACTTTCTAAATTCATATTGAGCCATTCCCATATTAACCCTTGCTCTCTCTTTACAATTTGATTTTGCCTTACAGAATTTACACCATTCACCACAACACAGTTCACCCTTACCTTCAAATGCTAATTCTGCTTTAGCAGTAAGCTCATCATTTGCCCAATTTAGCAGATCAGCCTTATTCATTACAAACACACTTACATTTGAAAGTCTAGGTTGAAAGATTGTCATTTGCACCTTGCTAATGTCGTACAGACAATCAAAAAGCTCTAATGCACCTAGGGCATACAGCTTCATTTGTGGGTTATCCTCAGCAGACACCTCCACACCTTTTCCATGTTTATAGTCAACAATATTTAGGGTTTCATCATCAATAATGATGCAGTCTGCTGTACCAAAGCCTTCCGGAACATACCTAGAGAAATCAACCCTCTGTTCCACCATTACAACTGGGTCAGAACAATTTTCCTTTGCTTTCTCTACTAGCTCCAAAATGTATGTAGCATAGCCTTCAGCACATTCCTCCATTTCTGTATTATAGAAATCTAGGTTTTCAGTAGGGTTTTCTGCTTCCATACCTAAGGCACTTCTTAACTTATATTCACAGAGCTCATGAGCAGATGTACCTTCCATAGCAAATACACTTGCTTTATCCATATAACCCTCACTTAACCTAACTGAAGGTGGACAATGTAACCACCTATTAGCTGATGATGCAGATAGTACTGCGTGTTCACTAGGTGGCATTGTTAAGCTCCTCTGTATCCTTTAACAAGGCTTCGTAATTCTTTGAGTCAACCTCTGACAGCTTACTTGCACCATACTTTTTGAGTAACTCTTTTATTTCTGCTGTAAAGCCATTTCGTGACTTTTCTGCAAGAACTGTTCTCACTTCTTCTAAAGTAAGTGTGGGTTCCTTTACTAAATTTTCAACAGCAGTTGAGTTATCAGAAATGAATTGGGAAGATAGCCACTCAGCAATTTCATTAATAGTAGTGGCTACACTGTGTAATTCTTGGATAGTCATATCCATATCGCTTATTTTGCTCATCCTTATTATTTCCTTCCTTAGCTTGTCTTAGATTTGCAAGAAGTGACATATTCCTTGCCATTCTTGCTGATACATAACTGATTGCATTAAGTGTGTCTATCACTTCAGTATCTATTCCGCCTGAATCAAAGTGTAATGGTTCCATCCGTTCACCTCCATAAATTAATTTGAAAGGCTTTTTATGTGCCTTACAATTTACCTCTGGAGAAAAAGAATAAAATTGAGTGGAATATTTTGAAAAAATTTTAATTTTTCTAATTTAATATTCTTTGATGGTTAGATAGAGATGATTATTCATATGTATTATTTCCAAGAACCTTATATAGCTCTGTTCTAATTTTTCTTATTTGGTCAGCAAAGGTACGCTGTTTACGACCTAAACGCCTTGCAATTTCTCTGTCTGAGATAGAACTATCATCAATCCAGTACTTAATTATCTTGTCTGCATCAGGGTCAAGCTCTCTCAATCTTTCAAATAGATTTTCTAGTAATAATCTATCGTTGATAATTTGTTCCATAAGAATAGGGGAGGAGAGCTCTTCTAATTCAATAAGAGTACTTCCATCCTCTGTATTAGGGGCATCAAGGGAAAGAACCCCATACCCTAAATGATGTTCGCAATTATCACAATCACCATCACAAGCCCAGATATACTTCTTGGGACACTTACATCTGTGGTAATACTGTTCTTTCTTTCGAATACGAGTTGCTTCACGATAGAACTCCTTATATTGCTGTTCAGTACAAGGAAACTTCTCCTTGAGTGAACGAATGTAGATGAATCTTTGACTCTGATTTTCTTTGTTTGCCATAACTTTTACCTCTGTTAGCTTGAACTTCAAAGCGGAGATAACCGTTATGGTTGCCAGTATTCTTATTCATTGTTGGTCACCTCATGCGGATAACTCCGCTTACTTATCGGTGACCAGCTCGTTTGCTAAGCTGGCACTGTATTTACTTGTAAGACCTTTCTATCAATTGCAAACACACCACGTGGCCACGAAGATGGTGAATTGGTAGTCGGGTCAGACAGTTTAGCGTCTTGTCCGGGACAGTTGTTTTTAAAAGTCGTTTACCATCATTTCTAAATCCGCAAAGACTTCGCTGAAATAGCACGATGCTAAGTCGTATAATCCGTGAGCATCATATCTAGCAAACACGGACTCAACAGCGGAAGAACCATACTCGGATGCTACAGCTGAAGCGGCGTTTTCAATGTTAATTCTCCACATTTCTAATTCATTTCGAGACATTTTTTAAACCTCCTAATTTAAGATTGAGAACCAATTCTGACTATTATTTTATTGATAATTCAGTATGCTGTCGTATCTTGCAAAGATATAAAAACACTTTGTTTTAGTCCTTTTATGCTATAAAAAACTCTGGTTTAATAGAAAAACCATTAAACCAGAGTGATAAATCTTGAATGCAAAAGAAAAATTTATAACTTGCCGAGTTATAAGAAATTTAAATTTATTGAAAATTAACATAAGTAAAAACAAAAACACTGCAAAAAGAGATTGTAATTGTAATTACTTTTTGATATAATGATATATGTATTAGTATCTCTATTGACAGGAGGAACGATAATGACTGCTATAAATAAACCCAAAACCCCAATGGAACATTACAATATGTCAGACCTGTTAAGAGGGCAGGCTTCCAAGATAATAACAAAAGTCGCAGATGAAGATAAAGCAGGGTTCGTTTTAAAAAACGGAAAGCCTTTAGCTGTTCTGATTTCAAATGAAAGATATGAGAGATTACTGAAGGCCGGTATTGATATTACCGAATTCTAACTTTCTGGAGGTCCCGTTATGGCGGATATAAATTTTACTAAAGTAATGATGGATGATAGCACGATGGATGTCAGCAAAGAAGTTGGCATGGTCATGTCTATTGCAAATACATTGCGTGGTCCATATCATGCAGACAAATATAAAGATGTCATCATTCCAATGATTATTATAAGACGTCTTGAATGTGCGTTACAAATCAAAGGAAAAGATGGAAAAACAAAGCAGCAAAAAGTTGCTGAGATGTATAATAAAAACAAAAAGACACCAAAACAGGTTCTTGAAAAACTGTCTGGATATCCATTTTATAATAGAAGTGAGTATACTTTAAAAAAAATGCTGGATGAAGCTCCGGCTATTGTTGACAACTTTATTTTTTATATTGATTCATTTTCACCAAATATTAAGGATATCCTTGTAGATAAATTGAAGTTCAAAGAGGAAATTAAAAAGCTGGATAAGAATAACCGTTTACTTGGTGTAGTTAAGAAGTTTTCTGAACTTGACCTTAATCCAGAAACGATTGATGGACATAAAATGGGATATATGTTTGAAGAGATTATTCGAAGATTCTCTGAAAATGCTGAAGCAGGTGACCACTATACCCCAAGGGAAGTTATTCGTTTACTCTCTAGTATTCTTTTAGCAGAAGGTGCAGATGACATTTTTGGAGAAGGTAAAGAGGTAACCGTACTGGATATGGCATGCGGTTCAGGTGGTATGCTTTCTACTACCCACGATTTTATTAAGAGAATGAATCCTGATGCTTCTGTGCGTTTATTTGGACAGGAAAATAATCCAGAATCATACTCCATCTGCCTTGCTGATATGCTTATTAAAAATCAGTCAGCAGAAAATATTCGTTATCAGGACACTATGAAGAAAGATTGTTTTGAAGACCAATCAATGAGATTCGTAATTGCTAATCCTCCATTTGGACAGTCATGGGGTGGCAAAGATGCAGCCGATGGTGTTGAAAAGGCAGTTCGTGATGAATACAAGAAAGGTAAAAATGGACGATTTTCGTCTGGCCTTCCTGCAACTGGAGATATGCAGTTGCTATTTATGCAGCATGCAATTGCAAAGATGGATGATAAGAATGGTAGAGCAGCTATTATAACTAATGGTTCACCTCTGTTTTCTGGAAACACCACAAGTGGTGAAAGCCAGATAAGAAGAATGATGCTGGAGAGAGATTTGATTGAAGCAATTATCGGTCTTCCATCGCAGCTTTTTTATAATACTGACATTAGCATTTATGCTTTCATTTTGTCTAAGAATAAATCAGAAAGACGTACAAATAAGATTCAGCTTATTGACGCTACAGATATGTGGGAACCTTTGAAACGCTCTCTTGGTAAGAAACGTAGAGAAATTTCCAAGAAGCAGATTGCATCTATTACAAAGGCTTATTCTGAAATGAAAGAGGGAATCACTTATTGTGTTAGCGAACGTCGGAAGGAGAATGGTGAAGCACATCGATGTAAGCTGGAGGTTAAGATTTTTGATAGAGATGATTTCCTTTACAAGGAATATTTTGTTTATCAGCCCCTTCAGCGTAGAGGTGTTATTGATACCGCAAGTATTGAGGCACTTCGTACCAGTGCATACTTTACAGCTAATTCAAATTTGTTCAATGAAGCAGACTTTGAAGATTTAGAGCAGACTAATCCTCGTGACAGTAAGGCAGAAAAGAAATATCAAAAATATATTCGTGGACGTCAGTTTGCAGCTGATGTTATTGCTGCATTAACAGAACACTCATCCAATAAGGTCTATATGGATTATTCTAAGTTTGAAGAGGCTTTGAAGAAGATTATCAAAAATATCGAGGGATATAGTGATTCTCGTCTAACTGGAATAGCTATGGAAATGTCTGTGATGGATAAGACGGCCGTTATTCAGAAAAACAGAAAGGGTGAAATTATTGTTGACCCAACTACTAAGGATACTGAAATTATCGCATTAAGCCAAGATCCGGAAGAATACATGAAAGCAGAGGTTTATCCTCATATTCCTGATGCTATATGGCGCTACGAGTTTGATGAAGCTAAAGCTCCGAGTGCAACTAATAGAGAACGTCTTGGGGCTGAATTTCCATTTGCACGATTCTTCTATGAATATCACGAACCAGAAAAGTCAGATGATTTGTTGTCAGAGTTTATGTCTATTGAAAATGATCTTGCTACAAAAATCGCTGCCTTGAATAGTGAGGTGTAATATGGAAGAGATGATGAAAGACAGTGGGTGTCGCTGGATAGGTTATATTCCACAGAGCTGGAGTACAAAACGAATAAAATATATTGCGACACTCAAAGGTCGTATAGGTTGGCAAGGACTTACTTCCGATGAATATCAGGATGACGGTGCATTTTTGATAACTGGTACTGATTTTATAGATGGTGGCATAAATTGGGACACTTGTGTGCATGTACCTATAAAACGCTGGGAAGAGGCAAAAGAGATACAAATTGAAGAAGGGGATCTCCTTATAACTAAGGATGGAACTGTTGGAAAGGTAGCTATTGCATCTGGGTTGCCAGGAGAAACCTCTCTCAATAGTGGTGTGCTTAGAATTATGCCAATAGAAGGATATAGTAGAAGGTTTTTGTTCTGGGTATTGCAATCGGATGTGTTCTGGAATTGGTTCAATTATAGAAATGCTGGAAATAGTACTATTCTTCATCTTTATCAGGACGATTTTGCAGAATTTATTTATGCTTTTCCTGATGAAAAAGGACAAGAAGCAATCGCATATTATCTTGACAAACAATGCGACAAGATTGATGATGTGATTTCTGATTTGGAGAAGCAGATAGAAAAACTGAAAGAATACAAATATGCTTTGATAAAAAAATGTGTTACTAAGGGATTGGACGATTCAGTTGCTTTAAAAGATAGTGGTATTAGATGGATTGGAAAAATACCAGAACATTGGGAAAGAAAAAGGATAAAACATATCACATCTTACATTGGTAGTGGAACAACACCGTTAAGTGGAGATGCATCGTATTACGATGGAGGTGCTATTAATTGGATTCAAAGTGGAGATTTGTATAGTAAATCTGCTGTTACTGATACGGAGGTTAAAATTACGCCATTTGCCTTAAAAAAATATAGTGCATTAAAAGTATTAGATCCCCCTTATATAGTTATTGCAATGTATGGAGCTTCTGTTGGAAATATAGCAATATCAGAAATTTCCGCTTGTTCGAACCAAGCGTGTTGTTCTATTAAAACAGATAAAGATAACGATTTATTATATTTGTATTATTGGATGCTATTTTGTAAGGAAGATTTTCTTTCTAAATCTGTTGGTGGAGGGCAACCTAACATTAGTCAGGTAATTATTAAAAACGAAATATTTATTCAACCACCATTGGTAGAACAACAAGATATAGGAAAATTTTTGAATTCTAAATGTAGTAATGTTGATTTAATCATTAAAGAAAAAGAAAATCAAATCGAAGTGATAAAAAATTATAAAAAATCATTGATTTACGAATATGTAACTGGCAAAAGACGTGTTAAGGAGGTTGGATGATATGCCAGTAAGAGCAGACCAATTAAAAGAGACCAAGGATTATCAGCGCCTCATAATAAACCATCTGTGTAATGTTAATGGTTTCCGTGAGCGTCCAGCATCAGAATATAATGCTGGATTGGCTATAGATAAAGAGCTCTTTTTTGAGTTCTTGGAAACTACACAGCACGACACAATGGAGTCTCTTCGTAGAATGTACGAAGACCGTACGGAGGAGACAATTCTTAATCTTATCAGTTCAGAAGTGAACAGAATGAATGGCAAGCTTATTTCTCGTGGTCTTATCGATGTATTAAAGCATGGTATTGAATTCGATAACGGAAAGACATTGAATTTGATGTATAGGAAACCTGACAGTACCAGGAATACTGATGCTGTCGAGAAGTGTGCCCAGAATATTTTTTCTGTCATGGAGGAAGTATATCATAAACCAGGCGAGCGCATTGACCTCGTGTTATTTCTCAATGGTATTGCAATTTTTGCAGTAGAGCTTAAGTGTAATACATCTGGTCAGAATTATAAGGATGCCATTAAACAGTATAAAGAAGAACGTGATTGTACTACCCGGCTTTTGAAAGAGAAGGTAGGTGTTTTTGCTGCTTTTGCAATGGATTTAGATGAAGTTTATTTTTGTACAAAGCTGCAAGGCAAGAACTCTTTTTTTAATCCATTTAATATGGGCGTAGATTTTGGAAAAGGGAATCCTCATGTTGATGGCAGAATCAATGTTTCTTATATGTGGGAAGACATCTGGACGAAAGATAGAATTCTTCTCTTAATTGAACGCTTTATTTATATCAAAACAAAAGAACATAGAAATGCGGAAACGGGAAAGAAAACCAAAACAAAAGAGCTTATATTCCCTCGTTTCCATCAACTTCGTGCTGTAGAGCGTGTAATGGATAATGTTATTAAACATCATTCTGAACGTAATTATCTAATAGAACATTCTGCTGGAAGCGGTAAAACAGAAACTATTTCATGGTTGGCACATATCCTTTCGACGGTTCACGATGTTGATAACAATAATGTATTTGATACAGTACTGGTCATTACTGATCGTATTGTCGTTGATCGCCAGCTTCAAGAGGCTATCCTTGGCATTGACCATAAAAGTGGTCAGGTAAAGGTTATGGATGATAAATGTGATTCTGAGGACTTGGCAATCGCACTTGGCGGCAATACAAAGATTATAGTAACAACTATTCATAAATTTTATTATATTTTAGATAATGCTCTTCTTGGTAATCTCAAAGCAAAGCATTTTGCAATCCTTATCGATGAGGCTCATTCTTCTACAGAAGGAACCTATATGCAGTCTGTTACTCACGTTCTTACAAATGAGGAAGATGAGGATGAAAAGACTGAAGAAGATAAGATGACTGAAGAAATTCGGAAAAGTGGTAAACAGCCTAATGTATCAATGATTGCATTTACTGCTACACCAAAGCCGGATACTATTCAGCTTTTTGGTACCTTAAACGCAGAGGGTAATAAGGAGTCCTTTGATGTTTACTCAATGAAACAGGCTATTGAAGAAGGCTATATATTAAATGTACTGAACAATTATGTAACATGGAAAACATATTGTCGAATCAACAAAGCGATTCAGGATGACCCAGAGTTCGAAACAATTGCTGCGAAGAGAAAAATGGCGCGTTTTATCGACTTACACGAAACAAACATTGCGCAGAAGGTGGAAATTATTGTGGAGCATTTTCGTCAGAACGTAATGCACCTTATTGACGGTAATGCAAAAGCTATGGTGATTACATCTTCTCGTACGGCAGCAGTAGAGTATCGCAAGGCAATGGACAAGTATATTCAGCAAAATGGATATAAAGGGATTAAAGCTCTTGTTGCATTTTCAGGTAAGGTTCCACTTAAAGGTGTGGAGTATACTGAAGAAAATATGAATGGTATCAAAGAGGACGAACTTCGATATGAATTTGACCGCAGTTGTTACCAGGTTCTTATTGTTGCAGATAAATACCAGACTGGGTTTGACCAGCCGAAGCTTGTAGCTATGTATGTGGATAAGAGACTTCGTAAAACAGCAGCAGTTCAGACTTTATCTCGCCTTAACAGAATATGCCCTCCATATGATAAAACCACATTCGTGCTTGATTTCAAGAACGATTATGATGATATCAAAAATGCGTTTGAGCCTTATTATAAAGATACGATTTTATTCCAGACGGTTTCACCTGCTGATATTAGAGACCTTGATAGAGAAATTGAAGCCCATGACGTACTTGATGCAGATGAAATTGACCAGTTTAATTCCTTCTTGTATCAGCCAAAACGAACTGACAAAGATAAGCAAAAAATGTGGTCACTTCTTGATTCAGCTTTGCAACGTATCAAGAGAAAAGAAGAAAATGAGCTAAAAGAAATCAAAAAAAACATGCGTAGGTTCCTGAAGGGATACTGTTTTTTGATTCAAGCTACAGCATATGAAAATTTAGAATATCATAAGCGATATAACTTTATGTCATATCTTATTAAAGAGATTGATGTAGGTGGTGGTAGCAACTTTGATATTGCGGATAAAATTACAGTTAGCAATTTCCGTCAGCAGAAAAATGGCGAACATTTTGGTGAAGAAATCGAAGCAAAACCTGAAGTGGCGATTAAGAAGCCAAAGCCTGCAAGTTTAGAAGAGCAACAGAAAATGTGTTTGTCGGAAATTATAGAAGAGCTTAATGCTTTGTATGACAAATCCTATGAACCGGATTCTACCACAAAGACAGCTCAACAGATTAGGGATCTATTGCTTAAGAATCCTGACCTTCGTGAACGTTTGGAAAAAAGTGCACGTATCAATAATTATGATGATTTTAAGTTCACATATGATGATTGTGTTCAAGAAGCATTAGTTCTCGGATTTGACCAGAATATTGATTTCTATACATTGCTTCTCGATAACGAAGATGTAAGGGAAAAAATTGCAAGTGTGTTTATGTTGGAGATATATAAAGTTCTTCGAGGCGAAAATCCCTGTTAGCTTAGACATACATAAGTATGCCACTTATAATGCAGATACAATGTATATACATTGATGGTTGATTAGTTTCCACTTCTATATGAAAAATAGCGAGACTTAAGAAGGAGGTACTATGGTAGAGAAGCAGAATCCGTTTGCACCAAAATTCATAGAAGATTTCGACGAGGAAGCTGCACGGTTTCTGAAATACTATAAATGCGAGAGTGCCATAACAAATCCAGAGCCTATTCCCATCAGAGAGATTGCTGAGAAGAAGATGCTTCTGAATATTGTCGACACAGAGAATCTCTCAGCTGATGAAAGTGTACAAGGTGCTATCGCATTTACGAATGGAATCATTGAAATATACGACTGGCAAGAACAACAATATATCGGATATGAAGTATTAAAAGGAACTGTTTTTCTCGATGCTGATATCGTTGTGGCAGGACGTATCAATAATACTCTGGCACACGAATGCTACCATTGGTATAAGCATCGGTTGTATTTTGTTTATCGAAATGCTCATGAAGAAGGGACGGAGTTTGGATTTCGATGTGACAAAAGGGTTGCAGTTGATTCAACTCCGGGAGTCTGGACAGATGAAGAAAAAATGGAATATCAGGCAAGAACTATAGCACCTAAAATACTTATGCCTAAAGTGGCTGCCATGAAAAAACTTGATGAACTATATAGTGCAGCTTTAAAGATAAATAGTACATCAGATAGATTCTCTGTTACACAAGAAGTGATAGATGAATTTGCAAATTTTTATCATGTCTCGAAACAATCTGCAACGATAAGGATGACAGAATTGGGATATCCAGAAGCAAGAGAGTTTTGCGGGAATTATGGCAACCAAAATCATCAACGACGTGAACACAAACGTAGAAAAAGCTGTGCTAAGATAAGACAACAGAGAATTTCGGCGGAGAATGCTTTTGAATTATACATATCGAATGAGTTCCTTAGGGCAGCATTGGATACAGGTGCATTTAGGTATGTTGACGGATATTTTGTGTTAAACGATGAAAAATACCTCGTTAGAGATGCAAATGGGAAATGGCGTATGACTGAGTATGCACAGACTCATTTGGCAAAGTGTACGCTTGATTTTTCGACGAAACTGGTTAGCAAGTATTCAAGTGATTTTAGTCATCGAGTTTGTATGTTTCACAAAGACATTGAATATAAGCGATTACCGTCTTTTGATTCATCATCACAAAATACAGAGAATTATAATCAAGCTAAAGCATTAGAAAATGTTGCTTTAGATTTTGAGCGACAGTTTGCAAGACAGCAGAAACTCGGAAAAACAGCAACCGCACGCATGTGGGAATATATGCAAGCTTGTAACTGGAATACAAGAAAATTTCAAGACAAAACTTTGTTGGCACCAATGGATTATTCTCGTGTTCAATTGCCTAATCACATCTTTAAATTACCTACTTACACAGCAATGGCTGTAGGGCTTGAATTAACACTTAAAGAAACGCAAGACATATTAAGCTTGTCGGGGTTGGGATATGACCCTAATGACAGAACTCAACAAGCATACATGTACATTCTATCTGTTTTTCAGGGATGTCCAATAGATGAGTGCAATGACGTATTGAGTAAATTAAATGTGCCAAAGCTTGGTACAAAGACAAGGCGTAAGGAGGTATAACAATGCAATTTGAATGGATAAATTATTATTCGGAGTTTGCCACAAAGCTTCTGTCATTTAAGAACGACCGTAAAACTCTTATTGAGAAAATTAATGCTGCGTATGCTGCAATTGATATGAAAGTTCCAAAGCTGGAAAGTGGTGATGAAATCATCGACATTGACCCATTCACAATTTTTGGTCTTTTCAACAAGGGAATTACAAATGCAAATAGAGTAGCCATCATTGGCAGTATTGCTAAGGAATTTGAAATCACAGCAAAAGTTCCGGATAATTTTGATGGCATACCAGTTCTTAATAACTTGAAGGCTACATTCTATGGTTTCAAAGGAGATAGAAGAGATGAAGATATTGATAACATTTGGAATGTGTTTGAAGCAGCGTTAGCTCTGGCGGATAACGACACAGAAGCTAATCGTGCTGAATTTATTAAATGGTATGATTTAGTTCATGACCAGTTGTGTATCCGTTGGAATCTAACAATGGGATTATACTGGGTGCGCCCATACTGCTTTATCAACTTGGATTCCAGAAACAGATGGTATCTTACTAATGTTGAAAATATGCCAACAGATTTTGTGGAAGCAGTAAAGTCAAAAATAAATAAGCTTCCAAGTGCGGCAGATTATCTCTTTATAAAAGACTCTTGCATGACTGCTTTGAATGAAGGCTCTTATGAATATAAGAACTACCCAGAATTATCTTATTTTGCATGGATGATTTCTGAACAGGTAAATCAAGAAAAGGCGGCTGCAACTGGTAAGAAAGCTTCAAAGGCAGCTTTCCTTAGTTGGTTCAAGCCATTAATTCAGGCGTTACGCGACCTTGGAGGTTCAGCTACACCAGCAGATGCTCGAAAGAAAATTATAGAAAATGAGAAATTGTCAGACGAAGAAGTGAATGCAACAAGAGGAAAGAACAATGTAAACAAGTTCGAAAATGAAGTGGCATTTGCTCGTAATTATCTTGTTAGTGCAGGATACATTGATAAGAGCGTTTATGGTGTATGGACATTAACTGAAGCAGGAAAAACTGTTGATATGACTGAGGAACTCGCTTTAGACATTTTCAAAAAGGGTGTATCCGAGAATAAGAATAAGAGAGATAGCGGTAGTTCAGCTTTAGCAGATGATGATGTTGATACAGTTCATTACTGGATTTATTCTCCGGGAGAGAATTCTTCAATGTGGAGTGAATTCTACAAGGCTGGAATCATGGCAATTGGCTGGGGTGAAATTGGTGATTTAAAAGCTTTCGATTCCAAAGACGCTATGAAGGCAAAAATGAAAGAAGTCATTGACCCGTCATTATCATATAAAAATGCAGCACATGCTACATGGCAGTTTGCAAATGAGATGAAAGTCGGCGACATCATTTTTGTTAAGAAAGGTATGTATCAGTTATTTGGACGTGGTGTTGTAGCATCCGATTACGAATACGATGATGAAAGAACCGATGAATATGCAAACTACCGAAAGGTAAATTGGACTCATAATGGAGAATGGCCACATCCGGGACAGGCTGTTATGAAAACTCTTACTGACATCACAGCTTACACTGAGTATGTAGAAAAGCTCAATGCCTTGTTTGAGAATGAAGCTGAGGATGATGTTGAAGAAGCAACGAAGAATTATCCTGTTTATACTGCAGAAGATTTCTTAGACGAAGTGTTCATGCCGGAAGAAGAGTATTCTAGATTGGTCGGAATCTTAAAAACGAAAAAGAATATTATTCTTCAAGGTGCTCCGGGTGTTGGTAAAACTTTCGCTGCGAAGAGACTCGCTTATTCTGTAATGGGTGTTAAAGATATTGAGCGTGTGATGATGATTCAGTTCCATCAGAGTTATTCGTATGAAGATTTTATTATGGGCTTCAGACCATCAACGGCTGGTTTCAAGTTGAAGAAAGGTGCTTTCTATAATTTCTGTAAGAAAGCTGAAATTGACAGCGATAATGATTACTTCTTCATCATTGATGAAATTAACCGAGGAAATCTTAGTAAGATTTTTGGTGAGTTGTTTATGCTTATCGAAAATGATAAGCGTGGCATTTCACTTCAATTATTGTATTCTGATGAGAAGTTTGCGGTTCCAAAGAATGTCTACATTATCGGTATGATGAATACTGCTGATAGAAGTTTGGCTATGCTTGACTATGCTTTAAGACGAAGATTTGCTTTCTTTGAAATTAAACCGGGATTTGAAACCGACGGTTTTAGAGAATATAGAATGGCAATTGATAATGAAAAGTTCAACAAGCTTATTAATTGTGTAGAAAACCTCAACAATGCAATTTCTGCAGATGAATCATTAGGCGACGGTTTCTGTATCGGACATAGTTACTTCTGCAATCTATCTGCAGATTCTATTGATGACCAGAGCCTGTCAGGAATTGTTGAATATGAGCTTATTCCATTACTGAAAGAGTATTGGTTCGATGAGCCATTAAAAGTAAAAGATTGGAGCAACAACTTAAGGAGCGCGATTAAGTGATACCTATACAGAATGTCTACTATATGCTGTCGTATGCTTTTCAAGTTTTGAATGAGCAAGGCTACAAGAATATAGCTACGGAACAATTTAATAATACCGCAGAGCTTATGGCAGCAATACTGGCAAAAGGTATAGCTGTCCAGATAAAGCGAGGTCTTGGAAAAGAATACATTTCTAAAACAGAACCTTTATCTGCTCTTCGTGGAAAAATAGATATTGCAGAGTCCATCAAGACGCAAACCATGTTAAAGAAGCAGATGATTTGTACTTACGATGAGTTCTCTGTTAATGGAACGATGAACAGAATAATAAAATCAACAGTTGGGCTGTTACTTCGTTCTGATATTTCAAAAGCTCGTAAAAAAGAGCTTAGAAAACTAATGATTTATTTCGGAGACGTAGAACCGATAGACCTTTATACAGTTAACTGGAATATTCAGTATAACCGTAATAACCAGACTTATAGATTGCTCATCTCCATATGCTACTTGGTGGTGAAGGGACTGCTTCAAACAAATTCAGATGGGAGTACCCGTTTGATGGAGTTTGTGGATGAACAACGTATGTGCAGGTTATACGAGAAGTTTATTCTTGAATATTACAGAAAAGAGTATCCGAAAATTACAGCTAACGCATCACAGATACCTTGGCAACTTGATGATGGTATTGGAGCAATGCTTCCGGTGATGCAAACGGATATTATGCTAACATACAAAGAAAAAGTGCTTATTATCGATGCTAAGTACTATACTCATACAACTCAATCACAGTTTGATACACATACCCTTCATTCTGGCAATCTCTATCAGATTTTTACTTACGTCAAGAATAAGGAGATTGAACTTGCTGCACAGCCTCATGAAGTGTCAGGAATGCTGTTATATGCAAAAACAGATGAGGCAGTACTTCCTAACAATATTTACGTGATGAGCGGCAATAAAATAAGTGTCAAAACTTTAGATTTGGATTGTGATTTTTCTGAGATAGCAAATCAGTTAAATAAAATAGTTGAGATGCACTTTGAATTAGAAGCGAGGTGTTAGAATGAGTCGAGGAATCGGAGCACACGCTAATCTCGTTTTAGAAGATGAGAATACCGTCATGTATGAATATGGTGGTTACAATTTGAATGAGCCTGAGTATAGAAATGAAAAACATTTATATGATGGCATGATAACAATAGCTCGTGACTGCTTTGTTGAACCTGAGATTCATGAAAAATTGAAAAAGATGCCAAGTGGAAGAAAGAAGCTAATCACCAAGAGAATTCCAGTTAGTGTGGATTATCCTCAGATGATTAGTGATGGCAGAATTATTATTGAAAACTGTAGTAATTGCTGGCACCGTTCACAAAAATCGAATATCGATGTAATGGCATTCCATATTCTCTTTTACTTATTTAGACAGTACCAAGAAGATGGTAAAATGCCGGAACACATCAGCTACAACGTGTAAAAAAACAAGGTTGAGGCAATGCCTTTTATGAGGAAATAGTTCTACAATGACCAATTTCCTCAAAGGCCCATCACAGGTTGAGATGGTATTCTTTTTTGCCATCAATTTATTTGCTTATATATATAGAAAAGGAGATAGATTGAAATGTTACCTAACACAGTCGGGGTTTAGACTGTGGATTGAATATAGGCATATTTGCTTATTGATATGTTCCCTAAAACAATGATTTTAGACCGAATTTATGCCCAATATAAGCATTAATCAGCACGTATCGAGCCACATCGAGACCGTAGTCTTGATGTCAAGAAAATAATTAAGCAATATAAAATTCGGCTTGTTTGCTGACTTTTGCAGCAGTTTAAATTATACGCACAACTGCTGCAAATGCTTGGCTGTATCTTGCGAAAACATATCCGCTAATGTTAGGTATCTAAACAGCACAAAACAATTCGAATTAGATGCAGTGGCTCTGTTTTTATCGGGGTACCCCAACTATTGACAATGAGTCTGCTTAGTTAGCTTTTTGATAGATAACTGTTAGACAAACAGATTTTCAGAGGGGGTTTATCTCTAATGAACGCAAAAGAAAAACGCCCTAAACATCAGCGTTTAAGGCGTTTTTTAAGCTTGGTGGGAGAAGATGGATTCGAACCATCGAAGCGAAACGCAACAGATTTACAGTCTGCCCCCTTTGGCCACTCGGGAATTCTCCCCTATCAAGTTTTTCAAAAATCAAAGCCTACTGCCTAAACAGTAGGCTTCAATGGAGCTGGTGGACGGACTTGAACCCCCGACCTGCTGATTACAAATCAGCTGCTCTACCAACTGAGCTACACCAGCGAATCTAGCATTTGCTCTCGCATTCACTCTTTAATTTCAAGTGCTTATATAATATATCACATTCTTCATCATTTGTCAACACTTTTTTTAAATTTTTTAAATTTTTTTGAAGCATTTTCATTTTTTGAAGATGTCCTCGAATGAGTCAGCTTGACTATTATATCATCCTCAATCCTATTCGTCAAGGGTTTTTGCAAAAAAATTTTTCATTGTATTTTTCAACAAAATATCCTATGAATTTTTTGTCGCTCCGTTGCTAAATTGCAACCCTTTCGGTTTACAGCTAAATTAAATTCACTTTTAGCTGTCCGCCAGGACAATTTAGCTATCCGTAGGATAATTTAGCTTGCGTAGCAAATTTAGCTCACGCTTGCGTGAATTTAGCTGAAAAAAGCACGCCCCCGTAGGGTGTCACACTTTCATCTTATCACTACTTCTGCCCGAAGTACTTTGTACAAACCTAAACTTTCCGCCTCGCTTGTTGCGTCCTGTGCACAGCTATGCCTTCATAAACACTCCTCCCTAAAAAAGGACACCCCGTAGGGTGTCCTTTTTTTGGCCTGCCCGAAGGGATTTGAACCCCCATTCTCCGGAATCGGAATCCGTTGCGTTATCCAATTGCGCCACGGGCAGATGTATGCGGCAGGATATTTTGCCTGCCGTTTTTCATTTTTAATTCGCATAATCTTTCATCTGAAAATCAACTGCAAAAACTGCTGTGCAACAGTCTTTAGCTTATATTATGCGGTTATTATACAACAATTTTTTACTTTAAGCAAGGGAAATTTGTCGCTCCTCCCGACTGTAAGGCGATCATTCTGCCATACTTTCGAGTTCTTCCCAGATTTCGTACTGCTCCTCCTGCTGTTTTTGCAAATCCTCGAGCAGTTTTGAAAGCTCCATAAGTTTTTCGTAATCTGCGGCAACTTCCTCACTTGAGAGAAGCTCCTGTGTTTTGGCGATTTCTTCGTCAAGTCGCTCAATTTCAGCCTCTGCCTTTTTGAGCTTAGTCTGTCTTTTGCGTTCTTCACTCTGCTTTTGTTTTTGCAAAAAGTAATCATTCTGCGTTTTTTCTTTTTTATCTTTCTTATTCTCAGTCGGAACAGCACCCGATTTTTCGGCTGTTGTGCGTTCAAGATAATAATCGTAATTACCGAGATATTCCTTTACTCCGTTATTTGTAAGGAGTAAAATTCTGTCGGCAATTTTATTTATAAAATAACGGTCATGGCTGACAATCAGCATTGTACCGCTGTAGTCAAGCAAAGTTTTTTCAAGTTCTTCCCGTGATGATGCGTCAAGGTGGTTTGTCGGCTCATCGAGGAGCAAAAAGTTACTGCCTTTTAGCATTAGTTTCAAGAGAGAAACTCTCGCCCTCTCACCGCCGCTCATTTTTGAAAGCGGTTTAAACACTTCGTCACCTTTGAACAGGAATGATGCAAGCGCACTTCTGACTTCGGTCTGCGTCATATTCGGGAAGGTGTCCCACACCTCATCAAGTGCGGTTTTTGACAGGTCAAGATTTTGCTGCATCTGATCAAAATAACCGATTTCAACATTTGCACCGTAGTCATATTCACCGCTGTTCATAGGAGTTTTGCCCGTTAAAATTCTGAACAGCGTTGTTTTACCGCAACCGTTGCCGCCGATAATGAACACTCTCTCACCTTTTCTGATATGTATGTCAACATTTTTGAAAAGCTGTTTGTCGTCAAACGACTTGGCAAGATTTTTACAGATTAAAACATCGTTGCCGCTTTCACATCTCGGCTCAAAATGCATACGCATTGTTTCAAGCTCGCTTTCGGGGGCAACAAGCCCGTCTTTGATTCTGTCGGCCTCTTTCTGCTTACTTGCGGCTGTGATAAAGTTGTGAGCCTGTCCCCAGCGTTTCTGCTGTTCAACAATGCCCTCAATACGCTTTATTTCCTTTAAATCGTGTTCATATTTATTTTTAAGCGACTCGTTCACCGATTCCTTTTTCTTGACAAATTCCGAATATGAGCCCTTATAAACCATAGCACGGTTGTGTTCAAGTTCAATCGTCTTGTTGGTTACATTATCAAGAAAATAACGGTCATGGCTGATGATAATCATTGCGCCCTTGAAATCTCTCAAAAAGCCTTCAAGCCATGCGATTGCGTCAATGTCAAGGTGGTTTGTCGGCTCATCAAGGAGGAGCATATTGCTCTGCGACAGCAACAGCTTTGCAAGGCAGAGCTTTGAACGCTGACCGCCGCTTAAATTGCCGACAGGCATTGTAAAGTCATTTTCGGAAAATCCGAGTCCTAAAAGTGCGGAACGGGTTCTGCTTTTATAGGTCAGACCGCCTGCTCTTTCAAACTGTTCAATAAGCATGGTCTGCCTTTCAACAAGCTCGTCAAGGTTTCCCGACTTGTTGTCAATCTGATGTGCAAGTGCAGAAATTTCGGTTTCCATATCCGAAAGACGGTCGAATACGGAAAGCAGCTCGTGATACACATCTGCCCTCGGATTGTTGCAGGCATGCTGTTCCATATATCCCGGACGGACATTTTTTGAAAAGGTAACAGTTCCCGAAACAGGGCTGATTTCGCCGTTGAGTATCTTAAAGAGAGTTGTTTTACCGACTCCGTTAGCTCCGATAAAGCCCACCTTATCTCTTTCTTCAACATCAAACGAAACATCGGTAAAAAGGTTTCTTTCGATAAAAGTCATTGTAAGATTTCTTACTGATAATGCCGGCAAAACATACACTCCCTTTCAAATTCGCTACCCACTATTGTACATTAAAATCGACAAAAGAGCAATACAAAATTGAAAATATGCCATAGGTTTACAAGGGCATAAGACACAATTCCGACCGTTAAAAGCATTTCAGCCGTTTTGCTCCTGCCGATTTCGGCAAGCTTGTAAATCAATGCACAACCAAGAATAAGCACAAGCGGCAAAATTCCCTTGATTAACAATGTCAGCCAAAAGTTTTCAAGCACAGGCTGCATAACGGGATTTGCCTCAACAAAATGTCCGCTGCCGATGAGCGCCTCTGTACCAATCCAGTCAACAATATTGAGAAAATAGAGTAATCCGAGTTTGTAATAAAACGAACGGCTCTCATGACCTTTTTCATTGACGATATTATTGACATCAGATTCATTTGCCGATTTCAAATTAAACACAACGGTTTTTTCAAGTCCGGTTTTTTCTGTCATACACAACACCTCAACGGTATTTTTTCCCGCAGAGAATGTTATATTCACACAAAAGAAAAGAGCCTCCTCTCGGAAGCTCAATTTAAAACGAATTATTCAAAGTTAATGTCGCCCTCATATTTCTTTTTGAAAAGCTCAAATACCTTGTTAAGAGTATCTTCATCGTCAATGCTGACATACTCCTCTGTTTCTTCGTCAATCTGATTAATCTGAAGAATAACAACCTCGTCTGCATCCTCGTCATTTTCGATGAGAACAATGTACTCCGTACCCTCAAACTCGATTACATCAAGAAATTCAAATTCAACTTCCTGACCGTTTTCGTCCTCAAGAGTGATGAGCATACCCTGATCTTCTTCGTTAATAAGCTCGTTTTTTGTATCTGCCATAGCGTATTCCTTTCCGAATGCGTTTAACGCCTCATTAAATAAACTAAGCTTAGTATAACCCAAAACATCGGCAAAATCAACACTTTATTGATATTTTACATTTAAAAGGTAAAAGCCAAAAACAGCTGCGATTGCTCGCAGCTGTCCTTGGGTTTAGAAGTTTTGAAATTAACGTGAAAACCGTAGATATTTAAGTCAGTGTTTTCAGAATTAACCTACTTTGGCGTTACCTGTGTCGCCGAACATATTAAGTCTGAAAAGCTTGCTCTCGTCGTTCTTGTTTTCGCAAATAATACTTGCTTCTGCAATCCTGCCGCCTTCGATAAGTCTTGTAAGACCGACAAGCTGGCAAAGCTTGCTGCGGAGATTGAGTCTGTCGCCTTCGCTTGTAACGAGATATACATTGCCCTCGCAGGTATCGAGCACGGCGAGGAATTTGGTTACATCAACATTGTGTAAGCTAAGAATTGGTGTCATAAAATTTCCTCCATTCAATTCTTTAAAAATATAAAGTTTTGTTTTCGTGCGCCATTTACCATTTGGCAAAATCATGATCAATTTATCGACTATGTGATAATTCAATTTTACTCGAGTAAGGCTAATTGGAAATCAGCCGATAGTCAAGCGGACTATTTACTTGACAATTATTATTATAGTCAAACATTCGGAAAAGTCAACAATTTTAGCGATTAATTTTTGTTCACAAATACATTTAGGTGTCAGTTATGCACAATAAATTGTTGTATTTTTTGTACAATATGCTTTGTATTTGCTTTTACAGAAATATAGTTTTAACGCAAGCATAACATTTGATTGTGTAAATTCAACAACTTATTTCTTTTTCAGCATTATATAACTGCTGTTTTTTACAAACTTAATTTAACAGGCATATTGAGATTTTGCTCATTTTAAGTTATAATCTATGTTATGAAGGCTGATCTCAAAAAGGATTCAGTATTGCTCCGAATTAAATTTTCAATAAAAGCAATCATACAAATAAGAAAGGAATCATGAAATGCTTAACGATTTTTACAAACAGTTCAAAAGCGGAACAGACATACGAGGAGTTGCAAGCGAGGGTGTTGAGGGACAAAGTGTAAACCTTACCGACGATGTTGTTGCCGATATGGCAGACGGCTTTGTGCTTTGGCTTTCTAAAAAAGTTTCAAAAAAGCCGAGCGAGCTCAAACTCTCTGTAGGTCGTGACAGCCGTATTTCGGGACCGCATATAATGAAAATCACAACCGAGCGTTTTAAGCGTTGCGGTGCAGAAGTTCTCTGCTGTCAGCTTGCGTCAACTCCGTCAATGTTTATGACAACCGTTGACCTCGGATGTGACGGTGCTCTTCAGATTACCGCAAGTCACCACCCGTTCAACAGAAACGGTCTTAAATTTTTCACCCGTGAGGGCGGTCTTGAGGGCAGTGACATTGAGGAAATTCTTCTCTACGCACAAAGCGGTGAACATCCCGAAGAAAGCAACGGCGGAAATATTACGGATGTTGACTATATGAGCGACTACGCAAAGGGACTTTGCGAGAAGATTAAAAAGGAAGTTAATGCAGAAGATTACGAGCATCCGCTCAAGGGCTTTAAGATTGTTGTTGACGCAGGCAACGGTGCAGGCGGATTTTATGCCGACAAGGTGCTTTCTGTTCTCGGAGCAGACACAACAGGCAGCCGTTATCTTGAACCTGACGGAATGTTCCCGAATCATGTGCCGAATCCCGAAGCTAAAGAGGCAATGGATTCAATCTGTGAGGCTGTCAGAGAATCGGGCGCAGACCTCGGCGTAATCTTTGATACGGATGTTGACCGTGGCGGTGCTGTTGACAGCAAGGGCAACGAAATCAATCGAAACAGACTTGTAGCCGTTGCGGCGGCAATTGCTCTTGAGGGCAATGACGGCGGTATGATTGTTACAGACTCAATCACATCAAGCGGTCTTAAACAATTTATTGAAAATGACCTTGGCGGAAAGCATTACCGCTATCGCAGAGGCTATAAGAATGTTATCGACAAGGCTCTTGAGCTCAACGCTCAGGGCATCAACTGTCCTCTTGCAATCGAAACATCGGGTCATGCCGCAATGCGTGAAAACTACTTTCTTGATGACGGTGCATATCTCTGCACAAAAATTATTATCAAGGCTGCTCAGATGAGAAAAGAGGGCAAGGAGCTTGACGAGCTTACCGCCTCACTCAAAGAACCGCTTGAAAGCACAGAAATCAGATACAAAATTCTTGAAAAAGATTTCAGAGCCTGCGGTGAAAAAATTATTGCCGACCTTACAAAGTATGCCGAGGAGCAGGACGGCTGGTGTGTTGCCGATGATAACCGTGAGGGCGTCAGAGTTTCGTTTGACAGGGATAACGGTGACGGCTGGTTCTTGCTCAGACTTTCGGTACACGATCCGATTATGCCTCTCAATGTTGAAAGTGACAGCGAGGGCGGTGTAAAAATCATCTGCGACAAGCTTGGTGAATTTTTAAAGACTACAACAGGTCTTGACCTCTGATATTGGGATATTTTGCGTTTTTATTGATTTTTATTGTCGCAACTACGGGTTGCAACCGAGAGTTGCGACAATGGAACCCGAAATGTATTGTTTTTTGGGGCAGGCAACCGATATAATTTTCTCACAAGGTAAAACCCTAAAGCAATATTTGAGGAGGAAATTTTATGAACATTGAAACTGCCAACAGACTTTTGCAGTACAGAAAAAAGATGAATCTAAGCCAGGAGGAGCTTGCCTCAAGAATAGGTGTAAGCCGTCAGGCTGTGTCAAAATGGGAGCGTGCAGAGGCATCGCCCGACACGGATAATCTTATTCTTCTTGCCGATATCTACGGTGTTTCGCTTGATGAATTGCTTAAAGGCGAAAAAGAAACCGAAAGCGAAACACAGTCGGAAGAACCCGAAAATAATGTTGAAAATAATCCCGACAGCGACACAACATACAAAAAATCAGACAAGGTTTCGTTCAAACACGGAATCCATGTTGACTCAAAGGACGGTGATTCTGTTCACCTTAATTTCAGGGACGGAATCCATGTTAAAGATAAAGACGGTACAAAGGTTGATGTCGGCTGGAACGGAATTCATGTTGAAGAAAACGGCAAAACAAAAGTCTATACAGACGAAAACGGAAATGTTATGTATGATGAAAGCATTGAAGAGCATAAACATTTAAAGTCGCACCGCTTTTGGAAACACTTTCCGTTTTGGTTGATTGCCATTATCGGATTCCTCGTTTGGGGATTCAGCGGAGTGTTGCTCGGTTGGGTACTCAGCTGGGTATGCTTTCTGACAATTCCTCTCTATTACACACTTGTTGACGCAATCTACAAACGCAAGCCGAGTCATTTTGCTTATCCCCTGCTTGTCGTTATTGTGTATATGTTTTTCGGATTTCTCGACATCTGCGGCGGTTGGTCATTTGGTTGGATTGCATTTTTAACAATTCCGATTTATTATGAAATCTGCAAGCTTTTCAAAAGCGAAAGAAAAAGTTCTGACGATTAAAACTGAATTAAAGACATACAAAAACACGGCAGTTTTTTATCAACTGCCGTGTTTGATTTTGCTGTAAACTATGTCCTTGTATAAAGTGTAAACCATGTTGTTGACATAGTATTCGCCCATAGATTATGCAAACAGATAATCGTACAAATAAAATTTTACGGAATCATAACAGTGTCTGTTGTGTCGAGCTGTGAAGTTCTCATTGCGGGCTTGCAGAGTTCAATCTGCCTGCCGTCTTTGATAAAGAGCGGAACTTCATTGAGAGCCACCTCAATATAATGAGTACCCTTGCTCATTTTTTCTGTTGTAATGCTTGTACCGCTGAGTTTTACAAAAGTCATGTTCTCGGGGAGATAAACATATCTTCCGCCTACATTCTGCTCATATACAGGGCAAATCATGCACTCGTCACCGAGCATAAGCTGTGTTTCACATTCACGGGCAATTTTATCATCAGGATAATCAAACGAGAGCGGTCTGAAAATCATATCATTTTCTTCGCTTGCCTTTTTGAATGTTCTGTAAAGGTACGGAATAAGTCTGTAACGAACCTCAACAATATCCTTGAAATCATCGCTGTTTTCAAAGCTGTAGCACTCCTGATTTCTTGTGCCGAGAGCGGCATGGTTACGCATAAGCGGAGTAAACACACCGAGTGCAAGGAAACGAAGAACAAGGTCACGGGTTGCGTTCTCGTTAAAGCCTCCGAGATCTGCACCGCAGTACAGAAAGCCGCACATATTTGCCGACGGGAGCATTTTGAGGTCAAGAAGAATGTGTGACCACCAAGAGTGGTTATCGCCGAACCAGATACCGCTTGAACGGTGAGCGCCTACATATGACGCACGGGAGAACATAAGAATTTTTTCTTCACCGAACTCCTCCGCAAAATATTCGCCGGCGGCCTTTGTCATATTAGCACCGTAAATGTTGTGAACCTGATCATGGCAAACCTGTTTGCCGTCAACTGTATGGTAAATGCTTGAATAATCCTCGGGACTGTTTGAAAGGCCTGCGAATGTGTCCTTGAGCTCAAAGAATTTTGAAAGGTCAAGGTTCTGCCCTTTGAGAGAAGCCGCCTTATCAAGTGCTTTGTTAAGTCCTTTTACCGAATAGAAAATTGCAGGCTCGTTCATATCGTTCCAGAAACCGTCAATTCCCATATCTGTGAGAATTTTATATTTTGAGCCGAACCACTTTCTTACATCCGGACGGAGAAAATCGGGAAAGCCAACGATACCGGGCCATACACCGCCCTCAAAATCCGTGCCGTCCTCGTTTTTGCAGAAGTATCCGTTCTTTCTGCCCTCTTCATAGATATCGTAGCCGTTCTCTTTTTTTACGCCTGCGTCAATAATCGGAATGAGGTGGATTCCTTCTTCCCTTTTCTTTGAAACATAGTCCTTGAAATTCGGAAATTTTTCATCATCAACAGTAAAGTCCTTGTAACGCTCCATATAGTCGATGTCGAGATATACGCAGTCAAGCGGAATCCCTGCCTTGTTGTAACCGTCAACAACAGCGTCAACAGCTTCGGCATTGTGATAGCTCCAACGGCTCTGCTGATAGCCGAATGCCCAGAACGGCGGAACATAGCTTGTGCCGATTGATTTTCTGAACTCTTTTACGATTTCAAGCGGCTTTGTGCCGTCAATATAATAAATATCAAAATCCGTGCCGTCAATTGTGATAACGGTTTTGTTTGCGGTTGTGTAGCCGATGTCCCAACGGATTTTTGACGGGAAGTCGATAAAAATACCAAAAGTTTTTGAACCGCTGAGCATAAGGAAATTGTGAGCGGCATAGAGGGATGACTTTGTTTCGGTGTGGAACGGGTCATCACTGCAAAAGCTGTTATACACCCAACCACGCTTGTTGATTCCTCTCGGAGCTTCGCCGAGACCGTAGACGATGTCGCTGTCTGCCATATCAAATTCAAAGACAAAATTTCCGTTTTCAAACTTGCCGCCGAGCGAAAATTCCGCAATAGGCAGAGCGTTAAATTTTTCAACAACAGCCTGCGTATCAATCGGGTTGCCCGATGTAAACTTTTTAATCATTAAAGCACTTCCTTCTTTATTAAAATTTTCCGATTTTTTCAAAGCGTTCTGCAAAATCTTGCCGACACGCACTTACAATTTTAGTATAACATTAATTTTGGTTATTGCAATGGTAAAATTTATTTTTGTATTATTTTATTTTTGCACATTAAAAAAGCACCTTTACGAGCCTGTAAAGGTGCAAATTTTATTCTTTTACGCTTTATCAGTCAAAAATATCATTCTTGCTTTCAGACCTTCCGTCTTGGTAAATCTTGAGGTTTCCCGTATCATCACACACACCGAGAAAAACATCTTTGAGCCGTTTGCGGTTGTTGTCAAGCTGTTTTTTGAGCCATTCAAGATTAAAGCCCGATTCGGCAAGATTTTTCTCGAGAATTTTTCCGTCCGTAATAACCACGGACTCAGGTCTGGTTTGGTGAACAATGATTTTTAAATCATCCGGAGTTGCAGGGCGCTTTTTGTCCTTTGGCAGAACCGACAAATCGCCGTTCTGTTCAAGAAAAACCGTTTCGACATCATCAAGACTGAAATATCCCTTTTCACGCATTCGTGTAAGAAATTCGTTTATATCAATTTTTGCAACCGAAAAATTCTTTTTGTACAACTTTCCTCTGTCAAAAATCACAATAGACTTGCCTGTTAAAAATCTTCGTAACATTGTTGATTTTTGCGAAAGCCACGAACAAAGCATAACAATTATTACATAAACAATGAGTGCCGCAAGACACGCCCAAAAGTCTGACATTTCGGCTGTTGCCATCTCCGCTGCGATTGAACCGATTGTGATTCCGTTGATGTAGTCAAAAAGATTAAGGCTTGACATCTGCTTGTTGCCGATGAACTTTGACAGCAGGAACAATACTGCAATTGAAACGGGCGCCGTTATTAATGCACGCAAAAAGTCCATAATATCCCCTCCGATAGGGTTATTATGGACTTTAAATTATTTTTTATTCCGCAAAATTACCAAGGCTTAACTGTGCCTGTGATTTCCGAAACGCTCTTGATTCCGTTTTTGTCGAGCCATTCGTTCATTCCGTCGGCAATCTTAATAGGCGCATACGGATCCGTAAAAAGGACAGTACCGATTTGAAGTGCGGTTGCGCCTGCCATCATCATCTCGATTGCATCCTGCCAGCTTGAGATACCGCCCATACCGATAATCGGAATTTTAACTGCGTTTGCAACCTGCCAAACCATTCTTACTGCAACAGGGAAAATTGCAGGGCCGCTCATTCCGCCTGTGTTGTTGCGGATAATCGGTCTGCGTGAGTTGATGTCGATACGCATACCCGTGAGCGTGTTAATCATTGAAATTGCGTCTGCACCGTTTGCCTCTGCCGACTGTGCGATTGATGCAATGTCGGTAACATTTGGGCTGAGCTTTACGATAAGCGGTTTTTTGCAATACTTTTTGACAGCCGCAGTAATTGCACCTACGGATTCACAGCTTGTGCCGAACTGCACTCCGCCGCTCTTGACATTAGGGCATGAGATGTTGAGCTCAATCATATCGACATCGGTTTCGCTGAGTTTTTCAGCCATAGCACAATAATCTTCGGGAGTGTTGCCGGCAATGTTTGCAATGATAACCGTATTCTGCTTTTTGAGCCACGGCAAATCCTCATTGATAAAGACATCAACACCTGGGTTTTGAAGTCCTACTGCATTCAAAATGCCGGAAGGAGTTTCGGCTACTCTCGGAACAGGGTTGCCGTCACGGCGGGTAAGTGTGATACCCTTGCATGAAATACCGCCGAGCTTTTCAAGGGGATAAAGCTCTGAATATTCCATACCGAAACCGAATGTTCCCGATGCGGCAATGAGAGGATTGTTAAATTCCACTCCGCAAACTTTTACAGATAAATCAGCCATTGAAAACTACCTCCTCAGCATTAAATACGGGGCCGTTTTTGCAGACATGCTGCATAATTTCTTCACCGTTTTTTCTTACCTTTACTGCACACACAAGGCACGCACCCATTCCGCATGCCATTCTCTCCTCAAGAGAAATCTGACACGGCTTTCCTGCCTCTTTGCAAACATCGGCAATAGCCTTGAGCATCGGGGTAGGACCGCATGCACAAACCTCGTCAACCTCTGAGATTTTTTCTTTGAGAACATCTGTTACAAAGCCGTGGATTCCCGCACTTCCGTCATCTGTTGTCAGCACAAGCTCTGCACCGGCTTTCTTGAAATCATCCTGAAGAATAATAAGGTCTTTGTTTCTGAAACCTGTGATAACAAGCGGATTTTCACACTGCTTTGCTGTGTAGAGCATCGGAGGAACGCCTATACCGCCACCGATAAGGCAGTAACGCTTGCCCTTTTCAATTTTAAAGCCGTTGCCGAGAGGAGCGAGAATATCAACGCTTTCGCCCTTTTTCATCTCGGACATAATTTTTGTTCCCTCACCCTTTACCTGATAAACAAGGCGGAGAACACCGTTTTCGCTGTCACAAACCGAAATAGGTCTGCGCAGAGTTTTTGAAGGCACATAAACATGAGCAAACTGTCCGCACTTTGCAAGCGGAGCAAGCTCGTCATTTTTTACCCTCATATCAAAAATGCCGTCTGCAATCTGTTCGTTTGACAAAAGTTCAAACTTCTGAACATCATACTTTTTCATAATATCATTCCTTTGGTTAGCTTTATTTATATAAAATCAATTCATAACAAATCAATTTCCAATCGGAGTGTCCCTGCATTGCGGACAAAAGTGAACATCTCATCACATCGCCGTTAATCAACATATTCAAGTTCAACAGTCAGCACACCTAACTCATCCTTGCGATAAACATAACAGCTTTCCGCAAGCCTTGGTGAATAACCGTTAATCTCATTAGCCTCTGAAATCCAGTTATAAAGATAGCCGTCATTCATAATCCTGTCATACATATAATCGAAATCGGTGTTCTTATCAACAACAATGCTGAAATATTCATCTCCGTTTTTTGCAGCATTTGCAATAGCTTGGCTTACATCATCGGCATTATCTGGATCTGAAACAGTCGGGTACTTATAGTTAAAATAGTTGTACTTTTCAGCCGTACACTTTGGAACATAAAAATTACACCATGTACCAACGCTCAAATAAGTTTGTGAATTAAGCTCGGAATACTTATATGACAGCTTATGATCTTTGAACATAAGGTCATCGGTTAGGTTAAAATAATCGTTTTCCGCATAATTATTTTCGCCGTCGGTATCATTCCATGTAACATCAATTTGGTACCAATCGCCGCCGATTTTTACACCGTTCCATGCGTGATTGTCTGAATCGGCTGTTCCCGAAAGCAATACGCAGTCAATATTCGCCTTGTTGCACAAAAGCTGAAAGGCTCTTGCGTAACCCTCACACACGGCTTTGCCGTCAACCAACGCACCGTAGGCATCGTTTTCATTGCCCTGAACATCATCGTTTTCAGCCGCTTCTTCATCATACCTGCAATTGTCAATTATATAGTTGTTAATGTATTCTTCTCTTTCAAAATCATTGCCTGAGGGCAAATTCTTCAAAACAGAAGCAACGGCAATATTGAATTTTTTCTTGGCGGCTATAAGCTTATCATTTTGAACAGTATAATCAAGCTTTACGCTTGTTGTGTCACCATACGGAACAAAAAGACTTGACCCCTTGAGCCAAAAAGTTTCGGGGTGGTCGTTTTTGTATGCCTCAACAGCTTGTGTAATCTGATAATCGGAAAGCGAGCCTGTTGTTGTTATGTTTGGTGCATACACGGTATCAACGCTCTTTGCGATTCTCATATACAGTTCTTTTACATAATCATCGGTAAGCGTCTCGTAGGCATAATCGGTTTTTACATCTGCATAATCCTTGTCGTTTTCAACATCTTGTGCACTCGGAGTTGTAACGGATTTTTCTATGATAGAGCTTCTCTTTGGTTCACTGCTTTCGGAATCATCCGTCAACGAACACGAACAGCCGAAAAATGCAACCGCACAGGTTATTAAACAAACTAAGGCAGTTTTATATATTTTCAAAGAATCATCTCAATTTTATTTTAAATTATTTTTTCCGTATACGGAATACGGCAGCAGTCAAAACTGACTGTCGCCGTATGGATTTGTCATGTTCTATTTTACTTTATTTTCGCCTTGCAGTCAATGTTATAATCAATCATGTAGCATTTAATTAATATATTCAAGTTGAAATGTTATCAAATTAGACTTTTCATCATAAAGCATATTGCAAGTATCATTCAACTTTGGTGAATCAGAGTTAATTTGGTTAGCCTTTGTAAGCCAATCATACATATATCCATTCCGCACCTCATCATACACATCATCGTAATTTACATTTTCATCTACTATAACTACGAAATGCTCTTCTCCGTTCTTTGCCGCTTTTGCAATTGCTGTGCTGACATTATCGGAATCATCAAGATTAGATACTGTAGGATATTTATAATTATAACAATAGTTGTGATAATTGTATTTCTCAGCAGTACATTTCGGAACATAGAAGTTACACCAAGATTCCAAATTCAAAAAAGATTCTGCATCAATCTCCGAGTATTTTGGAGACAGCGTGTGCTCCTCATACATAAGACTGTCGGTAAGATTAAAGTACTCATGTGAATCATAAATAAAATCATCAACATCGTCCCAAGTAACATCAATCTGATACCAATCTCCGCCAATCTTCACGCAATTCCATACATGATTGTCTGAGTCAACGATTCCCATAAGTTGTATGCAATCAATATCAGCCTTATTACACAAAATCTGAAATGCCTTTGAGTAACCCTCACATACTGCCTTACCGTCAACCAACGCACCGTAGGCATCGTTTTCATTGTCCTGAACATCATCGTTTTCAGCCGCTTCCTCATCATAATCACAATTATTAATTATATAATTATGTATATATTCTTCTCTTTCACATTCAGTGCCATAAGGGACACTTTGGGAAATAGTATCAACTGCTGTATTAAACTCTTTTTTTGCAGTAACAAGTTTATCACCGCTCATAGTATATGTAAGCCAAATTCCTGTTTCATAATCAAAATTTTCGTATTCATAGTAACTTTTAAGCCAGAACACTTCAGGGTGGTCATTTTTATACGCTTCCACAGCCTGTGTTATTTGATATTCACTAAGATTCCCTTCAGCGTAAAATGACGGTTCATATTCGGAATCAATATTATCACTTATTTGATTGTACAGCTTTTTCACATAATCATCAGTTGAATATTCAGCAAGGTGGAAAGAAATCTTCAATGGGTGCGTTCCTGAACTATACAGACCAACAGGGTATTATGCTTAACTCTTATATGAAACGTATCAATGCGAAAATGGCTTATGATGCAGATCCTATGAGTTGGTTGTCTACTTCGGTCAATTTGTTGGTAAACCATACATGGGGAAATGAAGCGGAAGAAACAGGTGGACATCAGATGCCTCGTCGTTCGATGATTGAAATGGTTCCTTGGTTACCCGTTCAATTCCCTGACGGTTCATGGTCAAATTCCACAACCGGAACGGATGGTTGGGGTCTGGAAGGTATGGCCAATCCTGTACATGTGTTGAAAACTCAGAAACGTATGCGTTACAGAACACAGATGTTTGGTAATGCAGCCTTGACATTCCATATTCTTCCGGGGTTGGATTTGAAAACACAGATCGGTTTGGATGCCCATAATAATAAGGAAAGCGATTATTCTCCAAAAGATCTTATTAATCTGTCTTATCCGAATGGTAGCGCACGTATCAAGAATATAAATACTTTGTACTGGCAGGAAGAAACGTATTTGACTTACAATAAGACATGGGAAAAGCATCGTTTGAATGCAATGGCCGGTTTGTCATGGCAACAACGTACGGAACGTTGGAATGAGTCTAAAACAGAAGGATTTGCAGATGATTTCTTCGGAACCGATAATATGGGTGCCGGTACTATCCCGTCTGCTCCTACGTCTGCATATTCTTCATGGGCGATGAATTCTTATTTCCTTCGTGGTTCATATTCTTACAATGACAAGTATATGGCTACTGTAACAGGGCGTGTCGATGGTTCTTCTCGTTTCGGTGATAATAATAAATATGCGTTTTTCCCTTCTGTCGGTTTGGGGTGGTTGATATCGAATGAAGATTTCATGAAGAATGCAACTGTTGTTGACCAGTTGAAGCTTCATACCAGCTTTGGTGTGACAGGTAATACCGAGATTGGTATTTATAAATCATTGGCAACTATCTCTTCAGGGAATGACTTGTTGAATGGAGGTCGTGTTCCCGTAAGTAATACTGCTCGTCTGGCCAATCCGGATCTGAAATGGGAAAAGACAAACCAGTTCGATATTGGTTTTAATCTGAACCTGTTCCGTAATCGTTTGAATTTTGATATTTCTTATTATTATAAATTGACGACTGATTTGTTGTTGGAGCGTCCGGTTCCTCATACAACCGGTTTTACCTCTGTAATGGATAATATTGGTAAGGTCGCGAACCAGGGGCTTGACTTCATGGTAAATACAGTTAATATCGACACTAAAGACTTTGGATGGAGCTCTACCTTGAATTTCAACTATAATAAAAATGAGATCAAGAAATTAGGCGAGAATGACGAAGATATTCTCACCGGTCCCTGGTTTATTTCCGGAAATCTGGTAATCCTTCG
>ERZ772897.327-NODE-327-length-58486-cov-5.478701_pt1 | contig 58486 bp, 55 predicted proteins | sample MGYA00512125_ERZ772897 | MGnify/ENA primary metagenome ERZ772897 (study PRJEB29015, sample SAMEA2737660) | human gut metagenome | biome: human gut; feature: human-associated habitat; material: faeces | place: China | collected 2012 ... | reverse complement strand
CAAAAGAAAGAGAAAGACATAATTCAATAGTAATGGCAGAATATAATAGATTAGTGAGTGAACAGAATTTTTTTGAAGAGGGTATAGAAACTGGAAAAAAGCAACGGAATTAAGCAACGGAATTAAACAACGGAATTGAGCAACGGAGCAAAAGAAAAGTCAAAAGAAATAGCAAAAAAATTACTAAAAATGAATATGCCAATAAAACAAATTATAGAAGCAACAGAATTAACACAAGAAGAAATAAATAAACTTAAGTAAATTTGCCAAAAAACAAAAATAATGATATAATATTATGTATACAAAACAAAATAACCAAGAAATATTGGTTCCTAGGAGGAAAAAATATGAAAAAGACATTGTGTTATAAGGCAGTTGCTCGGAAAACATGTGAAATGGTAAGTGGTGGCTTTATCGTTGTTGAAATTGAAAATCGGAAAATAATAAGCTTAGAAGGGATCTTTACAGTTGACTATTTAACATCAAAAATCGATGATGATATAATAGAATTCGAATATTATACTTTAAATGAAACTTTTAATGAGTATATAAATACTGTAGAAATTCCAGTAAGAACCGAAGAATTTGTATTACCATCTACAGTAACTTTAGTTCTAAAAGATGGTAATAAATTTGAAATTGAAATAATTGATAGAGTTTTCGATAAGCAACTTGAAAATCATTATCAGGAAAGCTTGAAAAAATTAAAAAGTAGTATTTTTCCAAAGAGCGGTGAGTAACCGCTCTTTTAAAATGGATGAAATCAAAATATGTAATTAAATTCTAGAAACGACTCCATCCGCCTCCGCCAGAGCCACCTTAAGATGAACTACCACCAAATCCATCACTACCAGAAGAATAACTATTATTAGAACTAGATGATGATTAGATTTTTCAATACTTTGTTAGAGCAACCCAATGTAACAGCTGAAACAAAAGATAAAGTTTTATTATCAATAATATTACTTTTTTCAGTAGAAGGTCCATGTGACCATACTATTACATTGTTATCTTCTCCTGGTAAATGTACTTTAAGCTTATAATCTAATATGGTATCTGAAGATGTATTTTCAAGGAAACACCAATATAATTCAGCAATATCATTATGTAATACAACTGCATTTTTGATAGTATATTCCATCTAAAAAAAATTTTCTTTTTTTAGATGGACAATATATACTAACATTTGAATAAGAGCTTTTTTCTGTTAGGACCATTATATGAGCTATTTAGCAAGAAAGCTTCTTTTACAGTTACAGAACCGTCTGTATTAATAGTTGCATCTTGGTATAGTAATTTTTGAGTTTCATCTTCATCATCGGTAGTATATGCTTTATTACAACCCAAAGTACAAAAAATTACTATAAAAGTTAATAAAAATAATCTAAATTTTTTCATAATCCACCTCATATTTTCAAATTAGTTATATTATATCAAAAATATTTTTTGGCTAATAGTTTTATCTAAATATAAATAATTTATGAAATATCAAAAATTGATTGTAAAAGGTTAGAAAATAAGATATAATAATGACATCCTTTTCATAAGGAAAAACTTTGTGAAGGGAGGTGTTGGTCGAATATGAGTGGCTACATGCTTATATGGATTCTACTTCAAAAAATTGAAAAATTGGAAGAAGAACTGAATACATATAGAAACAAAACTAAAAACTAATTTATTAGTTCAGAGCAGTTCATCACCTGCTCTGTTTTTTTGCAAAAAAAAAAGATATGTGTCATCACTCACATATCAAGTGTTGCTCAATGAGTAGCTACACTCTTAAGCTAATATTAGTATAGCATGGTTTTTAATATTTGTCAAACAATTTTGAAAAAAACACAAATAAGTTAATTAACTATTGACAAGTCCCAATCTTTAATGTATAATGAATATCGTTAAAAAAGGGTTATCCCACATACAGTTTCGTATGACCGGAAGGAGGGGAATATAAATGTCAGAAATAAAAGTTAATAATGGAAATATAGAAGATGCCTTAAAAAGGTTTAAAAGACAATGCGCTAGAAACGGAGTTTTACAAGAAGTTCGTAAAAGAGAACATTATGAAAAACCTAGTGTAAAAAGAAAGAAAAAATCAGAGGCAGCAAGAAAAAGAAAATTTTAATTAAAATAAAAGGTGGAAGTTTAAGAGTTATAAAAGTATTTCTTAAACATCCACTTTTTTTAGTATAACTTAGTATGATAACCAAATTTTAGGACAAAATATAAATATTAAAATAGTAAACAAAAACTAAAATTGCAATCAAGCAAAGAAAAAATCGAAAGGGTGATATTGTGAAATATAATGAAATTGATATAAAAAATGGAATCAAATTGCATACAATCAAAACCGAAAAATTCAAAACTAATCTAATAGCTGTAATGCTAACAACAAAACTAGATAGAAAAAACATTACTAAAAATGCATTAATACCAGCAGTTCTAAGAAGAGGAACAAAATTTATGCAAACACAAGAAGAAATAAATAAAAAAATGGAAGATATGTATGGTGCAAGTTTTGATTGTGGACTTGATAAAACAGGAGATAACCAAATACTAAAATTTTATATGGAAACAGTAAATAATGAATTCTTACCACAAGATGCAGAAAATATGATAAAAAGCTCAATAGAAAAAATATTTGAAATAATATTTAATCCATATTTAGAAAATGGAGTTTTCAAAAAAGAATACGTAGAGCAAGAAAAAGAAAATATCAAACAAATAATAGATGGTAAGATAGACAGCAAAGCAAGATATGCTTTAGACAGATGTATAGAAGAAATGTACAAAAATGAACCATTTGGATTATACAAATTTGGTTATGTAGAAGATTTAAAAGATATAAACGAAAAAAATCTATATGAATATTATTTAGAATTAATAAAAACTTGCAAAATAGATATTTATATTTCAGGAATAGTAGATGAAAATATACACAATATAATAAAACAAAATGAAAATATAGAAAAACTACAAGAAAGAAAACCAGATTTTAAAGAATTTGAATTAACAAAAAAAGAAAATGAAGAAGCAAAAGAAATACAAGAATCAATGGAAATAACACAAGGAAAACTTATAATAGGATTAGATGTTAACATATTAGACAAAGATGCACGATACAAAATAATGATATACAACAGTTTATTAGGTGGAAGTGCAAATTCAAAACTATTCCAAAATGTAAGAGAAAAAGCAAGCCTAGCATATACAGCAAGTTCAAGTTATTATAGATTTAAAAACAATATATTTATAAATTGTGGAATAGATATTCCAAATTATCAAAAAGCATTAGAAATAATAAAAAAGCAAATAGAAGATATGAAAAATGGAGACTTCACAGATGAAGAAATAGAAAATGCAAAAAATGGAATAATTGCTTCAATAAAAACAATAGATGATGAACAAGATACAGAAATAACTTATTATTTTGGTCAAGAACTATCAGGAACCAAAACAAGCTTAGAAGAATATATCGAAAACATACAAAAAATAAACAAAGCAGATGTTCTAGAAGTTGCTAAACAAATAAGTATAAACACAATTTATTTTTTGAAAAATTAAAATAGGGAAATGGGGACGTCCTTTTTTTCCCTATTAGAAAGAAGGAAATATGCAAATAATTGAAAATTCAAAAGTTAAAGAAAAATTATATATAGAAAAATTAAAAAATGGTTTAACAGTAATGATAATTCCAAAAAAAGATATTCAAAAGAAATATATAATTTGGGGAACACATTACGGTTCAAATGACAGCACATTTATAGTACCAGGAGAAACTCAAATAACAGAAGTTCCAAAAGGAGTAGCACATTTTTTGGAACATAAAATGTTTGAACAAGAAAATGGAAAAAACAGTCTAGATGTTTTAACAGCAATAGGAGTTAATGCAAATGCATATACAACAAATGACCATACAGCATATTTGTTTGAATGTACAGACAATTTTTATCCTGCATTAGATGAATTTATGGATTATGTACAACATCCATATTTTACAGATGAAAATGTAGAAAAAGAAAAAGGTATTATTGGACAAGAAATAATGATGTATGATGATTACCCAGAATGGAAAGTATATTTAAATGCATTAGAAAGTATGTATCACAATAATCCAGTAAAATTAGATATAACAGGAACAATTGAAACTATAAGCAAAATAGATAAAGATATCTTATACAAATGCTACAACACATTTTACAATCCATCAAACATGGCAATGGTAATAGCAGGAGATTTTGAACCAAATGAATTATTAGAAGAAATCAAAAAAAGACTAGTAGATACAAAATCAAATGGAGAAATAAAAAGAATTTTTGAAGAAGAACCAGAAACAATAGTAAAAGAAAAATCAGAACAAAAAATGGAAGTCAGCAAACCATTATACACAATAGGAATTAAAGATATTCCAGCAGAAGAAAATGAAAAAGTGAAAAAACACATAGCAATAGAAATATTATTAAATCTAATAATAGGGGCAAGTTCAGATTTATATAAAAAATTATATGATAAAGGAAACTGTTATTCAAATCCAAGCATAGAATATGAATTTGATAAAAAATATGCACATATATTAATAACAGGTCAATCAAATAATCCAGAAGAATTATATAAAGATTTAAAAGCTCAAATAAAAAAATATATACAAGATGGAATTAATGAAACAGATTTTGAAAGAACAAAGAAAATGATCTATGGAGAATATATAAAAGAATATAATGACATAACAGATATTGCAAGAATGTTTTTATCAGATTATTTTAAAGGAATAAATAGTTTTGAATATCTAGAAGAAATAGAAACAATAAATATAGATTATTTAAACCAAGTTTTAAAAAATGTATTTAATGAGAAAAAAATGATATTATCTGTAGTTAGAAGTTAAAATAAAAAATTAGTTTTTATGGCATAAAATTAGATATAAAATTTTATGCTGTATTTTTTTATATTTTTATGTCGAAAAAAGACAAAAACAGTCATACGAAAGTTGCTAAAAAACGTTGAAAATACTTGACTTGAGACAAAATGTATGTTAATTTATAAATATACAGAAGAGAAATATTGAAAAAGGAGAGATAAAAATGTTAAATGAAGAAATTTGTAAATTAAGAGATAAATTAAATAAAAGTATTGAATGCGGAGAAAGCTATGATATTACATATAAATTAAGCATTGAATTAGATGAACTTATAGCAAAGTATTATAGAGGACTAGAAAAAAGTAAAAAAAAACTAGTTTGTGAAATTTAGGGCATGTTTTTACATGTTCTTTTTTTGTGTATCTATTGCAAATTTATGTAAAATATAGTATAATAATTAGCCAAGTGAAGGAGATAAAAATGTTAGTAAATCATAATATTATAGATAATTTATGTGAAGATGCAGGAGAACAAAGAAAGCAAAAAGCACAAAAATACAGAGATGAAAATAGAATTTACTTTAAAAAAGTAGAATATGAGAATCCAATGAACTTTGAGGTAACAGCAGAAGTAGAAGGAACAGACACTTATAATACATATATTCAAGTAAAAAACGGAGAAATAGAGAATATAACATGTACTTGTCCAGACTATTACAACTACTATGGAGTATGTAAACATACATTAGCAACAGTTCTAGCATTAGCAGATTATAATGTGGAAAAGATAGAAAAACATGAAAATAAAGCAACTGTACAGAAAGAAAAAAAGTACACAAACTTTTCTCAAATAGTAAAAACAATATATAATCATGAATTAAACGAAATAGACAAAGACCTAGAAGACAATGAACTAAAAAATACAGGAACAATAAAAATAGAGCCTAAAATAATATATGATAAATTCACAAAAGAGATGAAAGTTGAATTTAAAATTGGAAATAAAAGAATGTATAAAATAAAGAATTTAGCAGAATTTTATACATTAATGATGCTAAAAGAAAATTACAAATATGGAGATAAACTAGAATTTGTACACAGAAAAGAAATGTTTGACCAAGAAAGCCAAGGACTATTAGAATTTGTCTTAAAATATGCAGAAATAATAAAATATGCAAATTCTAATGCGAATTCAAACTATAGATATTATGGAAAAGCACTAAATGAAAATAATATAATATTAGGAAACACCGGCCTTGATGAATTATTTGACATACAAAAAAATAAAAAAGTTTTAATAGAAAAAGATTATGAAGTAAAAGCAATAGACTTTTTAGAAGAAGACCCACCACTTGATTTTTCATTAGAACAAATATCTGATGATGAATATAAAATTATTGCAAATTTTGATATATACAAAATCAATATTTTAAGAGGAAAAAATTATAAATATGTATTAACAGACAAAAATTTATATAGATGTTCTAAAGAATTTACAAATACAAATCTAGAAATGCTAACATTGTTTAGAGAAAATTATGTTTCAGAAGTTATGCTTGGTAAAAAAGAAATAGGAGATTTATTTTCAATAGTTTTACCAAAGGTTAAAAATGCAATAAAAATAGAAGAAAAGCTAAAGAAAGAAGTCGAAGAATACATACCAGAGAAATTAAGAGTAAAAGTATTTCTTGATTTTGATAAAAACAATTATGTAGTTGCAGATGTAAAACTATGCTATGGAGAAAATGAATTTAATCCATTAAACCAAAAAGAAGAAAAAAATTTCAAATTTCCTAGAAACATAGTAGAAGAAACAAAAGCAATGAATATTTTTAGGAAAACAGGATTTATGTTTGAGCCTCAAAATTTGAGATTTATTTTACCAGATGATGAAAAAATATATAATTTCTTATCAGAAGATATAAATTTATATATGAAAAAATTTGAAGTATTAGTAACAGAAAATTTTAAAACCAAAGAAATAGTAGCACCTAAAGTTGGTTCTTTAGGAGTAAGAGTAGAAAATAATCTATTAGAAATAGATTTGAGCAAATTAAATATAAACCCAGAAGAGTTACAAGAAATGCTTGCTAAATATAAATTAAAAAAGAAATTTTATAGGTTAAAAAATGGAGCATTTTTGCAATTACAAGATAGTGAAGAAGTAGAATTTTTAGATAAACTTATAACAGGAACAGATATTGATTATAAAGAACTAGAAAATGGAACTGTTAGATTACCCGTAAACAGAACCTTATATTTAAATCAATTATTGAAAAAAATGAAAAATACAGAAATAACAAAAGATAAACAATACAGAGAAATAGTAAACAATCTAAATAAAGATTTATTAGAAGAAGAGAATATACCACAACAATTTGAAAATATATTAAGACCATATCAAAAAACTGGATTTCAATGGTTAAAAACACTAGATAATTATAGATTTGGAGGGATACTTGCAGATGATATGGGGTTAGGAAAAACAATTCAAGTTATATCTATGCTTGTTAGTTATAAAGAAAATCAAGAAGAAAACAAAAAAACAAGTTTAGTAGTATCACCAAGTTCGCTTGCTTTAAACTGGAAAAACGAAATAGAAAAATTTGCACCAGAATTAAATATCAAAGTTATTAGTGGAAATGCAAACCAAAGGAAAGAAATAATTAACGAAATAGAAAGATATGATGTAATAGTAACATCATATGATTTATTAAAAAGAGATATAGAAATATACAAAGAAAAAAAATACACTTTTAGATTTATCATTGCAGATGAAGCTCAATATCTAAAAAATAATAATGCTAAAAATGCAAAAGCAATTAAACAAATAAAAGCAGATTCTAGATTTGCATTAACAGGAACACCAATAGAAAATTCACTTGCAGAATTATGGTCAATATTTGACTTTGTTATGCCAGGCTATTTATTTAGCTATAAAAAATTCAAATCAACCTATGAAACTGCAATAGTAAAAGACAATGATGAAGATGCAATGAAAAAATTAAAAATGCTTATAGAACCATTTGTTTTAAGAAGAACTAAAAAAGAGGTATTAACGGAGTTGCCAGAAAAAACAATTACAGTATTAAAAAATGAAATGGGAGAAGAACAAAGAAAAATTTATCTATCATATTTAGTTAGAACAAAGCAAGAATTACAAGATGAAATAAACTCAAATGGTTATGAAAGAAGTCAAATAAAAATACTAGCAGCATTAACAAGACTAAGACAAATTTGTTGTCATCCAAGTTTATTTATTGATAATTACAAGGAACCTTGCAGTAAATTAGAACAATGTATGGAAATATTAGAAGATGGAATAACAGCAGGTCATAAAATATTGCTATTTTCAAGTTATACATCAATGTTTGAAATAATAGAAAAAGAATTAAAAAATAGAAATATAAAATATTTTAAATTAACAGGAGCAACAAAAGTTGATGAAAGAGTGGATTTGGTAGATGAATTTAATCAAAATGATGAAATAAAAGTATTTTTGATTTCATTAAAAGCTGGAGGAACAGGCTTAAATTTAATAGGTGCAGATATGGTTATACATTATGACCCATGGTGGAATATATCAGCAGAAAATCAAGCAACAGATAGAGCTTATAGAATAGGACAAAAAAATAATGTACAAGTTTATAAATTAATAACAAAAGATTCTATCGAAGAAAAAATTTATGACTTGCAACAAAGAAAGGCAACTTTAACTGATAATATGTTAGATACAAAAACAACATTTATTAGCAAACTTTCAAAAGAAGATATTATGAATTTATTTGAATAAAGGAAAAATGGAAAGGGAAAAAAGGACGTCCCCTTTTCCCTTTCTATTTAAGTAGAGGAGAATTATGAAAGATTATATAACAATAATAGGAGGAGGACTTGCAGGAACAGAGGCAGCATATCAAATTGCAAAAAGAGGAATAAAAGTAAAATTATATGAAATGAAACCAGTCAAATTTTCAGAAGCACATTCTAATAAAAATTTGGCGGAAATTGTGTGCAGTAATTCATTTAAATCTAACTTACTTACAAATGCTTGTGGACTTTTAAAAGAAGAACTTAGAAAGTTAGATTCATTATTAATAAGAATTGCTGATGAAACTAGTGTACCAGCAGGTCAAGCCTTAGCGGTAGATAGAGAAGAATTTTCTAAAAGAGTAACAGAAGAGATTGAAAAAAATCCTTTAATAGAAGTAATTCACAAAGAAGTAGAAAATGTGGAAAATGAAGATGGAATTGTTATTATAGCAACAGGTCCATTGACTTCTGAAAAGTTAGCAAAACAGATAGGAAAATTAACAGGAGAAGATAAGCTATATTTTTATGATGCAGCAGCTCCAATTGTTTTAAAAGATAGCATAGATTTTGATATCGCTTTTTATGGTAACAGATATGAACAAGAAAAGAAAAAAGATGAAACTGTAGAAGAGTGGAAAGATAGACAATCTAAACAAGAAAAAAGTTATATCAATCTTCCAATGAATAAAGAAGAGTATGAAAATTTCTGTAAGGAACTTGTAGAAGCGGAAGTTATTACATTACATGATTTTGAAAAGAAGGAAATATTTGAAGGGTGTATGCCTGTTGAAATAATGGCAAAAAGAGGAATAGATACTTTAAGATTTGGACCACTAAAACCAGTAGGATTTGATGATCCAAGATATGCTAAAAGACCATATGCAATAGTTCAATTAAGACAAGACAATACAGATGCAACAATATACAACATAGTTGGTTTTCAAACAAATCTAAAATTTGGAGAACAAAAAAGAGTATTTAGTATGATACCAGGATTACAAAATGCTGAATTTGCAAAATATGGAGTAATGCACAGAAATACATATATAAATTCAACAAAATTGTTAGACAATACATATAATTTAAAATCAAATAATAATATATATTTTGCAGGACAAATAACTGGTGTAGAAGGGTATGTTGAGTCAATTTCTTCAGGAATGCTTGCAGCACTGAATGCTATAGAAAGATTTTTTGATAGTGGTAAAAAGGTGGAATTTTCTGAATATACTGTTATTGGAAGCTTAGCCAAATATATATCAACTCCAAATGATAAGTTTCAACCTATGAATGCTAATTTTGGTATTTTACCTGAATTAGAGGGGAAGAAGATTAGAGATAAGAAGGAGAGATATATGAAGTTGGCTGAGAAAAGTTTGAATAATTTGATATAATTCTTGTATTAAAAATGAGAGATTTATTAAGGAAAATATAAAAAAATAGTTAAAAATGTTGAAAAATAAATAAAAGTTTGGTAAAATTAAAGTAGTGATTTATTTTATTTAGATAGGAGAATAAAAAATGGATTTAATAAACGAATATGAAAAAGAAATTAAAGAATTAAAGAAACAAAAAGAATCTATTGAAAAATTAAGTGAGCAAAGTGCAAATTTAAAAGTAGAAAGAGATAATAAAAAACAAGAATTGGATAAAATACAAGATTATAAGAGCGCATTTTATGAGGATTTATCAAAAGAATATTCTGAAAAGGATTCTGAATTTGCAACATCTTTAGCACATGAAGAACTTGCTAAAAGAAATTTAAAAACAAATCTTGAAGAAAAAAAATTAAAAATATTAAATGAATTAGAAGTAAAATTAGCAAAGGTTGAAAAAAATAGAAATAGTGAATTTGCTAATTTAAAACAAGATGAAGTAAAAAAATTAACAGAAGAAAAGAAAAAATTAGAAGAAGAATTAAAATTAAATAATGTTACAAAAGAAGAATGGTTAAAATTACCAAGAGAAGAACAAATAAAAGTTAATCATGCTAAAGAACAATATTTAAACAACAAACATAGATTAGAAAACATTGAACCAAAATTAGAAATAGCAAATTTATATGAAGGAAAGACACCAGTAGAAAAATATACAGAAATAAAAGAAAAAATGGATGTTATTAATAATGAATTTACTCTTGAAAATCTTGATAATTTGATTGAAAAATTAAATCAAAAAGAAAGCAAAGAAAATCTAGAAAAAGATTGGGAAGAAGCAATAAAAGAAAACGAAGAATTTGATAGAAGAAAAGCTATAAGAAAAGATTTAGATGAAAGAACAGAAAAAGCAATAACTAAGAATCAAAATAAAAATTCAGAACAATTAAATAATAATGAAGCACAACCAAATCAACCACAACAATCAAATGACAATACACCACAACCAAATCAACCACAACAACCAAATAATAATACACCACAATCAAATCAACCACAACAATCAAATGATAACAAACCACAACCAAATCTACAACAAAATATAGCAAAAGTAGGTGAAGATGGCCAAATACAAAATTTAACAATAGAAAATAAACTAAAAGAAATATTAAAAAATAAAAAAGAAATCTTCAAAAATCCAGAAGTTGCTAAAATAATAGAAGAAGTAGAACCATCAAGATTTAAACGACATTTCTTAAAAAGAAAATTAAGCCCAGTTATTTTAAATGTACTAAGTGAAAATAAACAGGGATTAAGCATAATAGATTATGTTGTTGCTATAAAAAAAGAAGAAAACTGTGAAAATTTAAAAATTAAACACGATCTTAGCAATACAGTTTTAAAAGGTAGACTAAAAAGAATGATGAAAAGGGTTGCAAAAACAGAACATTTTATTGATGGTATGGAAGTAAAAGGATTGAAAGAAACAAAAACAATGGGATTATTAGAAAGTGGAAAAAGAAAATTAAAGAATAAACCTGTAACTATAAAAGAAGGAATTAAATTGGTAGGAAAAACACTTGGAAGAGGAACAAAAAATGGATTTAGACAAGCTATGAAAGTTCCAAAAAATATAAAAAATAAATTAGTTGCTGTTGCAGAAAAATACCAAGATGAAGATTTAGAAAAACTAGAAGACAAAGAAGATCCAGATTTAGAAGAAACACAACCAAAAGCACAAGATGAAGAAAAACAAGAAAAATAATAATATAAATTAATAAGTAAACAAAGAAAAACTTGGAAAAATTCCAAGTTTTTCTTGACTTATATACATAAAAATGGTAAAATAGAAAATGCTATAGTAAATTGCGTGTATTATGCAGTTCCGTAGCAAAAATAAAAATTAGGAGGTGAAATTTAAGTGCCAACAATTAATCAATTAGTAAGAAAAGGAAGACAAACAGGAGTAACAAAATCAACTGCACCAGCTCTTCAACATGGATGGAACTCAAAAAACAAAAAATTAACAAATAACAGAGCTCCACAAAAAAGAGGTGTATGTACAGTAGTAAAAACAGTTACACCTAAAAAGCCAAACTCAGCTTTAAGAAAAGTTGCCAGAGTTAGACTTTCAAATGGTTATGAAGTAACATCTTATATCCCAGGTATAGGGCATAACCTACAAGAACACAGTGTTGTATTAATAAGAGGTGGTAGGGTAAAAGACCTTCCAGGTGTTAGATACCATATTATCAGAGGAACATTAGATACAGCTGGTGTTAAAGATAGAATGCAAGCTCGTTCTAAATACGGAGCTAAGAGACCTAAAAAATAGAACTTAGCCAAAAATTAAAAAGTAGTGCTTGTAATACTTACTAAATTAAGGTACTTAAATTTAGAAATAGATTATATGCACTATACGGAAAAGTAAAAAACTTTTCAGAGTACCGAAGATATTTTGATGAATATCTAATAAAAATTTAAGGAGGGAAGAATAGTGCCAAGAAAAGGATATATAGCAAAAAGAGACGTTTTACCAGATCCAATATATAACAGCAAAGTTGTTACAAAATTAGTAAACAACATAATGTTAGATGGTAAAAAATCAGTTGCTCAAAAAATAGTATATGATGCATTTGACATTATAAAAGAAAAAGAAGGAAAAAATCCTTTAGAAGTTTTTGAAGCAGCTTTAGAAAACATAATGCCAGTTCTTGAAGTTAAAGCAAGAAGAGTTGGTGGAGCTACATACCAAGTTCCATTAGAAATAAGACCAGAAAGAAGACAAACTTTAGGATTAAGATGGTTAGTAACATATGCTAGAAACAGACATGAAAAAACAATGGCTGAAAAATTAGCTGGTGAAATAATGGATGCAGTTGCTGGAAACGGTGGAGCATTCAAGAAGAAAGAAGATACACATAGAATGGCTGAAGCAAATAAAGCTTTTGCACATTATAAATGGTAAAATTTTTGAGAGGGGGAAAATATAGATGGCAGGAAGAGCATACCCACTAGAAAGAACAAGAAATATAGGAATAATGGCTCATATTGATGCTGGTAAAACAACAACAACAGAGAGAATATTATTCTATACAGGTAAAACTCACAAAATAGGTGAAGTTCATGAAGGTGCTGCAACAATGGACTGGATGGCACAAGAACAAGAAAGAGGTATAACAATTACATCTGCTTGTACAACATGTTTCTGGAACAATAATAGAATTAATATTATTGATACTCCTGGACACGTTGACTTTACAGTAGAAGTTCAAAGATCTTTAAAAGTTCTTGATGGAGCTGTAACAGTTTTAGCAGCAAAAGGTGGAGTTCAACCACAAACAGAAACAGTTTGGAGACAAGCTGATAAATACAATGTACCAAGAATGGTATATGTAAATAAAATGGATATCACTGGAGCTAACTTTATGCTTTGTGTTGACCAATTAAAAACAAGATTAAAAGCAAATGCAGTTCCAATCCAATTACCAGTAGGTGCAGAAGACAACTTCCAAGGAATAGTTGATCTTATAAAAATGAAAGCATTTATCCAAGATGATAAATTAGGAGAACATATTGTAGAAACTGAAATACCAGAAGAAATGAAAGAAGAAGCTGAAACATGGAGAGCTAATATGATTGAAGCTGCTGCTGACCAAGATGAAGAATTAATGATGAAATACTTAGATGGTGAAGAATTAACAGCAGAAGAAATCAAAAAAGGTTTAAGAGCTGGAACATTAGCAAACAAAATAGTCCCTGTAACATGTGGTTCTTCTTACAAAAACAAAGGTGTTCAAGAATTATTAGATGCAATAGTTGACTATATGCCATCACCATTAGATATACCACATATCAAAGGTGAAACATTAGACGGAGAAGAAACAGAAGCTAAAACTTCAGATGATGCTCCATTCGCAGCTTTAGCATTTAAAATTGCTACAGACCCATTCGTTGGAAAATTATGTTTCTTCAGAGTTTACTCTGGAACACTTGAATCTGGATCAACAGTTCTAAATTCAAGCAAAGATAAAAAAGAAAGAGTTGGAAGAATTCTTCAAATGCATGCAAATCACAGAGAAGATATAGACAAAGTTTATGCTGGTGATATTGCTGCAGCTGTAGGTTTAAAAGATGTAACAACTGGAAATACTTTATGTGATCCAGATCATCCAATAATCCTAGAATCAATGGAATTCCCAGAACCAGTTATCGATATAGCTATTGAGCCAAAAGATAAAGCAGCTCAAGAAAAAATGGGAATAGCTTTAGCAAAACTTGCTGAAGAAGACCCAACATTCAAAGCTTATACAAACCAAGAAACTGGACAAACAATCATCGCTGGTATGGGTGAATTACACCTAGATATCATCGTAGATAGATTAAAAAGAGAATTCAAAGTTGAATGTAATGTAGGTAAACCACAAGTTGCTTACAAAGAAACAATTAGAAATAAAGTAAAAGTTCAAGGTAAATTTATTCGTCAATCTGGTGGTAAAGGACAATACGGTGACGTATGGTTTGAAATGGAACCATTAGAACCAGGAAAAGGAATAGAATTCGAAAGCAAAATTGTTGGAGGAGCTGTTCCAAAAGAATATATTAAACCAATTGAACAAGGTATGAGAGAAGCTGCTGAAAGCGGTATCTTAGCTGGTTACCCAGTTATAGATTTCAAAGTTTCATTAGTTGATGGTTCATACCACGAAGTTGACTCTTCAGAAATGGCCTTCAAAATAGCTGCTTCTATGGCATTCAAAGAAGGATGTAGACAAGCAAAATCAGTTATCTTAGAGCCAATAATGAAAGTTGAAATAACAGTTCCAGAAGAATACATGGGAGATGTTATAGGAGATGTAAACTCAAGAAGAGGAAGAATGGAAGGTATGGATGCAAACGATGGAATGCAAGAAATACATGCATTTATTCCATTATCAGAAATGTTTGGTTATGCAACAGACTTACGTTCAAAAACTCAAGGTAGAGGTTCATACTCTATGGAACCATCTCATTATGAAGAAGTTCCAAAATCAGTACTTGAAACAATCGTTGCTTCAAGAAAAAAAGCTGAATAATTAATATAAAATAAAAAGTACTTGCATTTTTAATGAAAATGTTGTAAAATGCAAGTGCATAACAAAATTACGTTATTAAATTTTAAAAAAATAAAAGTAGCTATGTTCATAAAGAACGGCTAACTAAAAATAAGGAGGATTTTAAAATGGCAAAAGCTAAATTTGAAAGAAACAAACCACACGTTAACATTGGTACAATCGGACACGTTGACCATGGTAAAACAACAACAACAGCAGCTATTACAAAATATTTATCATTATTAGGAAAAGCTAAATTTGAAGCTTACGATCAAATCGATGGAGCTCCAGAAGAAAAAGCAAGAGGAATCACAATCAACACAGCACACGTTGAATATGAAACAGATAACAGACACTATGCACACGTTGACTGCCCAGGACATGCTGACTACGTTAAAAACATGATTACAGGTGCAGCTCAAATGGATGGAGCTATATTAGTTGTTTCAGCAGCTGATGGTCCAATGCCACAAACAAGAGAACACATCTTATTAGCTAGACAAGTTGGTGTTAAATACATCGTTGTTTACTTAAATAAATGTGATATGGTTGATGACCCAGAATTATTAGAATTAGTTGAAATGGAAGTTAGAGACTTATTATCAGAATATGGTTTCCCAGGAGATGAAATTCCAGTAATCAAAGGTTCTTCATTAAAAGTTCTAGAAAGCACATCTACAGATCCTAACGATCCTGTATATGCTCCAATGAAAGAATTAATGGATGCAGTTGATAGCTATATCCCAACACCAGAAAGACCAATCGACCAACCATTCTTAATGCCAGTTGAAGACGTATTCACAATCACAGGACGTGGAACAGTTGCAACAGGTAGAGTAGAAAGAGGAGAAGTTAAATTACAAGATGAAGTTGAAATCATCGGTTTAACAACAGAAAGAAGAAAAACTGTTGTAACAGGTGTTGAAATGTTCAGAAAATTATTAGACCAAGCAGAAGCTGGTGATAACATCGGTGTTCTATTAAGAGGTATTGATAGAAAAGACATCGAAAGAGGTCAAGTTCTATGTAAACCAGGAACAATTCATCCACATACAAAATTCACATCACAAGTATACGTTCTAACTAAAGAAGAAGGTGGAAGACATACTCCATTCTTTAATGGATACAGACCACAATTCTACTTTAGAACAACAGACGTTACAGGTGTTATCGAATTAGATGCAGGTGTAGAAATGGTTATGCCAGGAGATAATGTTAACATGACAATCGAATTAATCACTCCTATCGCTATCGAAAAAGGATTAAGATTCGCTATTCGTGAAGGTGGTAGAACAGTTGGTTCAGGTGTTGTTGCTGACATCATCGAATAATTATGAGAATAATTAAATAGTATATAAAAAAAGAGCTTCGGCTCTTTTTTTTGTGCATGAAATAATTCAAAATAGAAATTTTTTAGCACTATATAAGAAAATATATCTGAAAATTATTGACTTACATTTATGGTTATAGTAGAATTAAAATGTAGTAGGGAAAACTATAATTAACAAAAGAGAGGATTGATATAATGAAAAATACAAAAGGTATAACACTTGTGGCTCTAGTAGTAACAATAATAATTTTATTAATACTAGCAGGTGTTTCAATAGCCACTTTAACAAATACAGAACTATTTGAAAAAGCAAAGAAAGCAGAACATGAAAGTAAAAATGCTCAAGAATTAGAAAATACAATATTTGAAGATTATGAAAATTCAATAAATGAAATTGTAGCAACAGGAAGTAGAGAAGAAAATAGTGATAAAAATACATATAGTCTTGAAGAAAAACAAATTGGAACATGGATAGATGGAAAGAAAATATATAGAAAAACTATTACTGGTTCAACTTTGCCAGCAAATGGAGCTATTTTAATTACAAACGTTGATAATGTGGTAAATGCTTATGGAAAGCAGTTGTGCAATAATACAGTATGGTATGCATTCCCATTTAGCAATTGGATTTATTGGGAACTACATAATACAGATAATACTTTACGATTGACTATAACTAATTTCAATAATACAACAGCATATAAATGGACATTTGAATATACAAAAGTAACAGATAAATAATTAACACCCCTTAGAATATAATTATGCAAATATGTTTGCAAATATATTTTAGGGGATTTTGTGTATTACAAATAAAAATTATTATAGAATATGTAAATTAAATGAATTTTCAAAATATAGTTATTATTACAGAAAAATGAGCTTATTTTTATAAAATGAAAAAGAAGAACTTGAAACAAATTTCCCAAAAAACCTTGCTTTTTCAATAAAACAATAATAAAATAGTAATATCAAAAATAAAATATACAAAAACGATTTGGAGGAATAAAACGTGAAAATAATATTAGACGCAATGGGTGGAGACAATGCACCAGATGCAAATATAAAAGGTGCAGTAAATGCAATAAATAAAGTAAAAGCAGAAGTAATATTAGTTGGAAAAGAAAAAGTTATAAGAAATAGAGTAAAAGAAATATACGGAAAAGAAATAGAAGAAATATCTGATAGATTAAAAATAAAAAATGCAACAGAAACAATAGAAATGGAAGATAAGCCAACAGAAGCAATAAAACACAAAAAAGACTCATCAATGGTAGTTGGATTTAATATGCTAAAACAAGATGAAGGAGATGTATTTATATCTGCCGGAAATTCAGGAGCATTACTTGCAGGAGCTACATTATTAGTTGGAAGAATAAAAGGAATAGATAGACCAGCTTTAGCAGGAATATTACCAGCATATAAAAGCCAATTATTATTAATGGATTGTGGTTCAAATACAAATTGCAAACCAATAAATTTATTGCAATTTGCACAAATGTCAACTATATATTTAAGAAATACATTTGGAATTGAAAAACCAGCAATAGGGCTTTTAAACATAGGAACAGAAGAAACAAAAGGAAATGAACTAGTAAAAGAAAGTTATCAATTATTAAGAGAAAAATCCGAAGAATTAGGAATTAATTTTGTTGGAAATGTAGAAGGAAGAGATGCTTTTTCAGGAAAAATAGATGCAATAATATCTGATGGATTTACTGGAAATGTATTTTTAAAAACAACAGAAGGATTAGGAAAATTTGTTAAAAAATCATTAAAAGAAAGTATGATGAAAAATATATTATCAAAAATTGCTTCAATTCCATCATTACCAGCAATAAATAGATTTGCTAAAACAATGGATTATAAAGCATATGGTGGTGCATTATTCTTAGGAGTAAAAAAACCAGTAGTTAAAGCACATGGAAGCAGTGATGAAATCTTGTTTGAATATACAATAATTCAAGCAGAAAAATTTGTTGAAAATAAAGCAGTAGACAAAATGATAGAACAATTCACAAAAAATAATGAAGATTCAAATAAAAATGTGAACGACTAGTACAAATTTTAAATAATTGTCAAATATACTTGACAAAAGTAATAACATATAATATAAAAGTATTATAAAAATAAGATAATATTTTAATATAGAAACTTGAGAGGAGGTGAACTCGAGTTATGAGTTCAGAAGAAATATTAGAAAAAGTAAAAGGTATAATAGTTGAACAATTAGGTGTAGCAGATACAGCAGTAACAATGGAAGCATCTTTTATTGATGATTTAGGAGCTGACTCTTTAGATATAGTTGAATTAGTAATGGCTATAGAAGAAGAATTTGATATAGAAATTCCTGATAGCGATGCAGAAAAAGTTGTAACAGTAGGAGATGTAGTTGACTACATAAAAGAAAATGTTTAATATATAAATATCTAAAAAGAATTAAGCTATAATAATAGTTTAATTCTTTTTCTGTTTTAATAGCAAAGGTTAAAATTTTCAAAAATGATAATTAACTTAGAAAAAATCAAAAAATTCTGATTTTTCTTGACTAATAAATCAATGATGTGGTATTTATTATAATAAATTCTTTTGAATAATACTTGAAATATTTTTTAACAAATATATAAAATAATAAGAACTATTCTTTTTATCAATATCATTCATTATAGAAATATTACATTTAGCAATTTCTTTACCAGAATTACTTATTACAATATTTCCTATAGAAGAATTACCTTTAACAGGAGCTTTAAAATATTTTTGACATTCAACTTTCATTTCAAAAGAATTAATTAAATCTTTTCGAATAGGAACTTTTGAAATATACAAATTTTCTATATTAAGTAATACATCTTGAGAAAGACCTTTATTAATTATAAATGTATTTAAATTATCCTTTTTCCAATCTTCAAAATTTTTATTAACAAAACTTTCTAAATCATAAACAACAAAATTATTAAAAACGTAGTTTATTAATTTAATACTATCAATTGTTCTAAATTTTTTTGTATCAGCACCTAAAACTACACAAATTATATCCATATTATTCTTTTTACAAGCAGTTACTAGGCAACGATTAGCACCATTTGTAAAACCTGTTTTTATACCATAAACTCCTTCCATATTTCCAAGAAGTTCATTTGTATTAGATAAATCCTTTGGAGAACCGTTTATTGTTATTGTATAGTTTTTAGTTCCTACAATCTTAGCAAATGTAGGATTATTTAAAGCATAATTAGAAAGTAGTGCTAGTTCATATGCAGTGGTGTAATGCTCATTTGAATCTAAGCCGTGAGGTGTTTCAAAATGAGTATTAGTAAGTCCTAATTCTAAAGCTTTGGCATTCATTAATTCGGCAAAACCATTAATATCTCCTCCTGCATATTCAGCAAGTGCAACAGCTGCATCATTTCCGGAACGTAGCATTAATCCGTACAATAAATCAAGAACTGTTATTTTATCACCTGTTTTTAATCCTAATCTAGAACCACCAGTTCCAGCAGCTTTTTTTGAAATTTCTATTGTGTCGGTGAGATTACATTTTTCTATAATAATTGTTGCTGTCATAATCTTTGTAGTTGAAGCCATTTTCTTTTTAGAATTCTCATTTTTACCAAATAATACACTGTTAGTTTTTCTATCAATAACTACACAAGCACGTGAATTAACATCTGGTTCTTTTATGGTTTCTGCAGATGTATCAGTAAATGAATTGAGTTCAGTACTAACATCTATAGTTTCATTATCTATATCATCAGCAAATGAAACATAAACAAACATGCTAATAAAAATAAAAAACATAAAAATAGGAATAATTCTCTTCATAATGCACCTCTTATTTTAATAATATAGAAAAAACAAAAAAATATGAGTGGTTATTATTAAAAAGACATAAAAGCTTACGGAAATCAATAAAAACTTTAAATTATTTACATAAAACATTGATTTTGCAATGAAAATGTAATATAATTATAATGTAACTGTAAAAAAATAGTGCCTTTGAAGAAACGGGTTTCCGTAGCTAATTAGAGAACATAAAAAACATATAATAAATAAGTGATATAAAGCTATTGACTTCGGCAGTTGCATGCAATAAAATATATTTATGTTATAAAAATAATTTTATAAAAGGAGAAGATTTTTAATGAAAAGTAAAAAAATCAGAGTGCTATTAATAAGCTTAATTTCAATGATGATGGTAGCTACATTTGCAACTAAAAGCAAAGCAGTAACACCATTAGCAACACCAGTGTATTTTGGCGTAGAAGAATTTAGAACAGGAACAACTCCAGAAAATATGGGGTATGCAATCAATAATCCATTAGCAAATGGTTCAACAACAGAATCAATTGTTGGAACTAAAATTTGGAATATAAAGAAATATTCAAGTAATGTAGTAGATGAGAACGGAATTGATGGAAATTTTTATTGTGTAAGAGCAGGAATAGGGTTTCAAAATACTGCTGAAATAGCTACATATAACATTACATATGATTTGAAAACAGAACAAGCAGCATTAGCTTCTTCAGGAAATTCAGTATTACAAAGCATAGCAAATAATGGATATTATAATAATTTATTAGCATTAACTGATATTATATATTTAAAAGGTGTTTCAACTGCAGAAGAAAAATCAGCATTATTAACACAAGCTGGAATTGATGCAGAAGATTACACGGTAGCACTAACAGAAGATGATATAGAAGCTGTACAACAAGCTGCAATATGGTATTATACAAACCATGATGATGCATTATTTGAAAGAGTATTTAACAATTATGGTGATAACAAGACATCTTGGCTATTTTATAGAACATTAGAAATGTCTCAAAATAATAAACAATATACAAGTTTAAGTGATTATAATTTAACATTTAGTGATCAAGGTGAGCAAATTGGAGAAGGTTTACAAAGACAAGAACAAGCTGTAAAATTATATAATTACTTAATAACAACAGCAAATACAAATGCAACAGCATATGCAAACAATACAGCAACACCAAAAACAAAAGTAACATTATATTCTAATGCAGATCCAAACAAACAAGAAAATACACAACCAATTATATCATTAGAAAAAATACCAGAAACAAAAGATTTTGACTTAGCATTAAGAAAATATATAACAAAAGTAGATGGTGTAGAACTTACAGGAAATAATTCAAGAGTTCCAAACATAGATGAAAGTACAATAGAAACAACAAACACAGCAACATATAAACACAAAAAAGATCCTGTAACAGTAAAAACCGGAAGTATAGTAACATATAAATTAACAGTTTATAATGAAGGAGAAAAAGCTGGTAGAGCTACAAAAATTATAGACCAATTACCAACAGGTTTAAAATATAGCAAAATAAATACTGAAGGATTTACAGCAAGTTATAACGAAACATCAAATCAAGTAACAATTACAAGAAATGCTAATAACACAACAAATTTAGAAGCATATACAGAAGGAAATCTAAAATCAGAAACAATAGAAATAGAATGTGAAGTAACAGCAAAACCAGATTCTAGCAACAAAAAAATATTAACAAATGTTGCTTGGATTGCAGAAGAATTTGATGCAGTAGACAATGTAACAATAACAAATCAAAAAGGTAAAGACTTAGATTCTGAACCATCAACAGCACCAAGTGTAAACAAAGACAATATGTCAAATTATACAGGACATAATAATAAAGAAGATTTAACAGATTCTACATTTTATTATAAAGGACAACAAGATGATGATGACTTTGAAAAATTAGTATTAAACCCAGCAGCATTCGATTTAAAATTAATAAAGAGAATTGTTGAAGTAAATGGAACAAAAGTACCAGAAAGAATTGAAAGTGTTGATATAACAAACTTAGCAAATAAAACAGCAACAACAGCAACATATAAATTAAACAAAGAACCAGTATCAGTAAAAAAAGGAGATATTGTAAAATATACATTTAGAGTATATAACGAAGGAGATATAGATGGATATGCTTCAGAAATAACAGAAGATATTCCAGATGGACTAGAATTTATATGGTCAGAAAAAACAGATGAAGAATTAAAAGCTGACACAACATTAACAGATTCAGAAAAAACAGCAATTGAATATAACCAAGGAATTTGGGATTTTGGAACAGTAAATAAAGATACAAATAAAGTAGAAACAATAAAAACAGATTATTTAGCAAAAGGAAAAGGAGCAGAAGTTGCAACAGAAGGAGCTAACTTAATAAAAGCTTTTGATGCAACAAAAGATTATACAAATACAATTAATGATAAAAATCCAGACTATAAAGAAGTATCTGTATACTTAAAAGTAACATCAGATGATACAACAGGAACAATAATAAGAAATGAAGCAGCAATTACAAAAGATTCAGATAGTGATGGAAATGAAGTAACAGATAGAGACTCAGATACAGATAAATGGGTTAAATATGAAGATGATGAAGATTATGATAATGTAAAATTACAATCATTTGATTTAGCATTAAGAAAATTCATAATAGCTGTAAGTAGTGATACAAAAATAGAAGATTCAGATTACTTAAAAAATCAAGATGGAACATATACAAGAGCACCAATAGTTGATACATCAAAATTAAATACAACAGATGCAAATGGAAAACTAATAACAACAGCAACATATAACCATACAAAAGAACCAGTTGAAGTAAATAAAGGTGACATTGTAGTATATATGTTAAGAGTATACAATGAAGGAGATATAAATGGTTATGCAAGTCAAATAAAAGACCATTTACCATCATACTTAGAATATGTTGAAGGTGATTTCAACAAACAATATGGATGGAAAGTTTCAGAAGATGGAAGAACAGTAACCACAGAATACTTGGATAGTCATATGATTGGAAAAACAACAACAAAAGAAGATGGAACAATAGTATTATCATACAAAGAAGTTCCAATTATGTGTAAAGTAAAAGATACAGCAAAAACTTCTGAAAATATTACAAATATTGCTGATATAACAATCTACAAAGATGAAAATAAAAATTCAATAACAGATAGAGATTCATCAGAAAATAATGTAAAATTACCAAGTGATGAAGAACTACCAAAATACAAAGATGATGAAAAAGGTTCATATGTACCAGGTCAAGAAGATGATGATGACTTTGAAAAAGTAATAATCAAACCATTTGACTTAGCATTAAGAAAATTCATTACAGGAGTAAATGACAAACAAGTAACAAATAGAATACCAGAAGTAAGTTATGACAAAGAAAATAATAAAATAACATATAATCATACAAAAGAACCAGTAGAAGTTGTAACAAATGATACTGTAGTATATACAATAAGAGTGTATAACGAAGGTGAAGTAGATGGTTATGCATCTAAAATTTCTGATGATTTACCAGCTGGACTAGAATATTTACCAGAAAATGAATTAAACAAAGAATATAGATGGATTATGTATGACAAAGATGGAAAAGAAACAACAAACGTTTCAGAAGCAGTAAAAATAACAACAGATTACTTATCAAAAGAACAAGGCGAAGCTAGAATGAAAGAAAACACAGAAATAAAAGAAAATCCAGCATTGTTAACAGCTTTTGATAGTAGCAAAGAAATATCAGAAACAAATCCAGATTATGCAGATGTTCAAGTAGCATTTAAGGTTGTAGAACCAAATACATCAGATAAAATAATAATAAACTCTGCACAAATATCAGATGACACAGACAAAAATGGAAAACCAGTAGATGACATCGATTCAGTTCCAGATAAATGGAATGATGGAGAAGATGATCAAGATAAAGAATATATTAAATTAACATATTTTGACTTAGCTTTAAGAAAATGGGTTACACAAGCAATTGTAGTTGAAAATGGAAAAGAAACTGTTACACAAACAGGACATACACCAGAACAAGACCCAGAACCAGTTGTTAAAGTAGAATTAAACAGAAAGAAATTAAGTTCATTAACAGTTAAATTTAAATATTCAATAAGAGTAACAAACCAAGGTGATATTGCAGGATATGCAAAAGAAATCACAGACTATGTACCAGAAGGATTAAAATTTGTAGCAGAAGATAACAAAGGATGGACAGATGAAGGAAATAATGTAATATCAACAAAATTATTAGAAAATAAATTATTACAACCAGGAGAAAGTGCAGATGTAGAAGTTACACTTACTTGGATTAATGGAAAAGACAATTTAGGATTAAAAACAAATATAGCTGAAATATCTGAAGATTATAATGATAAAGGAGCACATGATATAGACTCAACTCCAGACAACAAAGTACCAGGAGAAGATGACCAAGATGATGCACCAGTATTACTATCAATCTCAACAGGTGAAGCAAAAATATACTATACTTTAGGATTTACAGTATTAATCACAATAGCTGGAGGAATAATTCTAATAAAGAAATTTGTATTATAAAATATAAAATAAGATAGGCATTGACCTATCTTATTTTTTTTGGTTCAAACCGTTTACAATTAAAATTAGGTGTGTTATAATTTTTTTGAGTGAAATATAGAGGTGAAAAATATGAATCAAATACTTTCTACAAATATGCCAAATGACAATGGTAGAAATTATAAAAAAACAAAAAATAAAAAGCCAGTAGAAACAAGCAAAATATTAAAAATATTTGCTATATTTTTAATAATATTTGGAGTATTTATTATAGGAACAGGAGCTTATGTAATTTATACAAACCAATCAGGAGAAGTAAAAGAAACTGCAAAACCAACAATATCATTAGAAAACAAGACAGATACAATACTATTATTAAAAGTACTAGGACAACAAAAAAATATACAAAAAGTAGAATATGGATGGAATGATGAAGCAAAACAAACAATACAAGGAAATAATGGAAAATATATAGAAAAAGAAATCAATATTCCATCAGGAAAAAATACATTAAATATAATAGTTACAGATGAAGATGGTGAAGAAGTAACATACAAAAAAGATTATGAAACACAAAGTAATATAAACTTTGAAGTAGCTGGAAATAAAATAAAAATAACTTGTGAAAGCAACCAAACAATATCTTATATGACTTACAGATGGGATGATGATGATGAAACAACAATACAAATTAATGATACAAAAATAGAACAAGAGATTGATGCTAAAAAAGGAACACATACATTAAAAGTTGTAGTTGTAGATATTGATAACAAAACAGATACAAAAGAGCAAACAATAAAAGGTGTATCAAAACCAAAAGTAGTAATAGATACAGATGATGCAAAAGAACATTATACACTATCAGCATCAGATGAAGTAGGTCTTACAAAAATAGAAATAAGATTAAATCAAGATGATAGTCAAAAATTTGTAATTAATATAGATAATAAAACAGAATTTGATTGCACATTACCAATGGAATTACAAACAGGTGATAATATAATAGAAGTAACTGTTTATAATACAGATGGAATAACTGAATATAGAGCAGCAAAAGTTACAAAATAAGCTAAAGGGGAAAAAATTGGAAAATAATATATTTAATTTATGGACATATTTTATAATATATTCAATTGCTGGATGGATTTTAGAAAGCGTATATAGAAGTTATAGAGAAAAAAAGATAATAAATACAGGGTTCTTAAATGGACCCTTATGTCCTATTTATGGGATTGGTGCTATTATAATGTTTTTATTTTTAAGACAATTTAGTAACAACATTATAATATTATTTACAGTATCATTAATAGGAATGTCCCTATGGGAATATTTAGTAGGTTATTTATTAGAAAAAATATTTAAAACCAAATATTGGGATTATTCAGACCACAAAATAAATATAAAAGGAAGAGTATGTTTAAGTAACTCAATATGTTGGGGAATATTAGGAGTTTTATTTGTAAAATATATACATCCATTTGTAGAAAAGGAATTACAATTTGTAAATCCAACAATATTAAAAATTGTAATTGGTGTAATTAGTATAATCTTTATAATTGATACAATAGAAAGTATTGTAAAAACAAAAAATATAAAAGATGGACTACAAAAAATAGAAGAAATAAATAATCAAATAAAACAAAAACTTGAAGAACTAAAAAAATACAAGCCAAAGAAATCAACTAAAGACTTAGTTCAAGAGAGTCAAAATGCAATAGAAGAATTACGTAAAAAGAAAAACAGAATATTAAAACACTTATACAGACATGTATATAGAATGAAAAAAGCTTTCCCAGCAATAGATACAACTGAAATAAGAGAAGTTTTAAGCAAAAAAATAGAAATAATAAAAAAAGATAAAAATAACAGAGAGGAGAACAAATGATACAAGAAATTTATATTATAGATGATGATGAAACATCAGTATTGGTCTTTAGAGAACTATTTAAAAACGATACAGAATACAAATTTATTAGTGTAAAATCTGAACAAATAGATGTTGCACTAAGAAATATACCAACAATAATAATAATTAATGAAGATGCAATAGATGTAGATACTGTTGAATTATGCAAAAAGATAAGAAATGATGATGACAATAGCATAACACCAGTAATAGTAGTATCATCTAATTCAGATAAAGAACATAGAATAGAAATACTAAAAGAATCAGTAGAATATTACATAAAAAAACCAGTAAATGCACAATACTTATATTATACAATCAAAAATCTAGGACGTTTATTATCAATAAACAGAAGAATTAGCCCACTAACAGGACTTCCTGGAAATGTACAAATTCATGCAGAATTGAAGAAAAGAATTTCAAACAGAGAAAACTTTTCTGTATTATATTTAGATTTAGATAATTTCAAAGCATATAATGATGTATATGGTTTCTTAAAAGGTGATGAAATTATAAAATATACAGCAGACACAATAGTAAGATGTGTTCATAATTATATACATGAAGGAGCATTTGTAGGACATATAGGGGGAGATGATTTTATAGCAATTGTTCCAATATTAAATTGTGATGAAATTTGCAAAAATATAATAGCAAGTTTTGATGCTCATGTAACAAAATTTTTCACAGAAGAAGATGTTGAAAAAGGTTATATAGAAGTTGCAAATAGAAAAGGAATTATAGAACAATTTCCATTAACATCTATTTCAATTGGTGTTGTTGAAGCAGATGTAGGTAGATTTGCTAATATGCTAGAAATAGGAGAAGTTGGAGCTCAAGTTAAACATAATGCTAAGTCTGTCATGGGAAGTAGTTATTTTATTGATAGAAGAAAAAAATAAAAAAATAATTATAATAAGAATAAAATTAAAAACTCTTAATATTTTTATATTAAGAGTTTTTAATTTTGGGAGATAAAAGAATGTTTGTAATTAGTAGAAAAAGAATAAGTTTGATTTTAATTTGTTTTCTAATAGGAATATCTGTATATTCATATCAAGGAATGAAAATAGGAACTCAAGAAAAGAGAGAAGAGACACTAGAGGAAGCAACAGCTACACCAGTTTCTGGTAAAGTAGTTGTTTTGGATGCAGGGCATGGTACACCAGATGAAGGTGCACAAAGTAGCAAAGGAACGACAGAAGCAGAAACAAACCTAAAAATTGCATTAAAAGTACAGAATCTATTAGAACAAAGTGGTTGTACAGTAATATTAACACGTTCAGATGAAAAAGCTATTTATGATTTAGATAAAACAACTTTAAAAGAAAAGAAAATATCAGATATAAGAAATAGAGTAAAAATAGGAAATAGTGCTAGTGCAGATATATTTGTAAGCATACATTTAAACAAAATACCACAACAACAATATTGGGGATGGCAATGTTTTTATAGTAGTAAAAGCGACGAAAGTATGAAACTTGCAAAAATATTGCAATCAAGTTTAAATGATGCAATTCAAAAAGATAATAAAAGAGTAGCAATGAAACTAGATACTGTTTATATTATGAAACATGTAGAAATACCAATATCTATAGTTGAATGTGGATTTTTATCTAATCCAGAAGAAGAGCAACAATTGTTAAATGATGAATACCAAGATAAATTGGCTTGGGGAATTTATAATGGAATAATAGAATATTTTAAAAATTAATAAAAAAATAATTGTTTCATATCATTGATGCAATTATTTTTTTACTCTTATTTTTTTAAATTGTAAAAAAATAACTTGACAAGAATACAAAATACGTGTTATATTTATCGTACAACCAAAAAGATTTATATAAAAAAGTTTTAAATAAGTTCGCGGCTTATTTAAAACTAGAAAAAATACTTTGTAAGTATTTAAACCAAGTTAATTATAACATAAAAATACAAAAAAAGCAAAGTATTGAAGTCTTTTAGGTAAAACTAAAGAGAGGAGATGGAGAGAAATGTTTTTAATAGTAATTTCTATAAAAATTCATCTAAAGAAGCAAAGTGAAACTGGTAAAGGTGTAGCTTAAAATTATTTAGAAGGAGCGCTAGTATGAAGTTAGAGGAAATAGCAAATGTATCAATAGGAATATTAGTACATAGGGAAAGTGTAGAAAATGGTAAATATAAATATAAAATATTTAACTTAAATAATTATGAAGAAAATAAAGAATATCAAACAATAGAAACAGACAAGGATTTTTCAGATAAAATGACACAAAAAGGAGATTTGCTATTCAGACTAGTTGCTCCTAATAAAATTATTTTAGTAAAAGAAAAAGAAAAAGATTTATTGGTTCCATCTCAATTATGTATAATAAGACCAGATGAAAATAAAATTAATTCTAGATTTTTAAAATGGTATTTAGAAAGTCAGCAAGGAAAGGCACAAATAGCTACGGAACAAATTGGGTCAAGCATACAGAAAATATCGATAGCTGCATTGAAAAAAATAGAAATACCCCAAATAGATATTAACAAGCAAGAAAAAATAAAAGATTTAATTGAAGTATGGGAAAATGAAAAAAAAGTAATGCAAGATATCATAGAAACAAAGGAAATGATATATGAAAATATAATAGAGCAGTTAGTTGAGGAGGAAAAATAATGTTATTATATCAAGAATATAATAAATTAACTGATATATGTAATGATTTTAAAACAAAAACAAACATTAATACAAATTATATAGAGTATATATCTGCATTAATATATTTAAAATATTATGAGAGTTATAGTAATCAAACTTTTAGAAGAATATATGAAGATAGAGATAATTATTATATAAGTGAAAAAATTGATAAAGCTATAAGTGATATGAGGGATAATATTGGAGATGAAAAAATATTTTCAGATATACAATTTAGTAATATTGTTTTTTATAGAAAATTAGGAGAAAAAAATATTTTGGCAAAAATAATTGAAGAAATAAATGAAATGTGTAATATTTTTCCTAAAAATTATATAGCTGAGCAATATGAGTTAGCATTAAAACAAATAGCAATAATTGGCGATATGAAAAGTTCAAATGAATTATTCTATACTCCAATGGAAATTACAAACGCAATGGTAAATATGATTGTAGATAAGAAAAGTGCTGATGTATATGATCCAATGTGTAGTAGTGGAAATTTTTTAATAAATGCAAGCAAATTAAACGATAAAAAAATAAAGATATTTGGTCAAGAAGAAAACATAGAATATTATAATATTTTAAAAACTAGAATTTTATTAAATGATATAGAAGATGAAGAAATAGAATATCAAAATAATGAAAAAAATAAAAAAATAAAATTTGATTATATATTTTTGAATCCGCCATATTCAAAAAAAAATTGGAAGGAAATTATAAAATATAGACCTATATTTGAAGAATATGAAATTTCAGAAAATTCAGTAGGTGATTATGCATTTGTAATATCTATTTTAGACAATCTAAAAGATGATGGAAAAATGGCCGTTTTACTTCCACATGGAGTTTTGTTTAGAGAAAATGAAAGAAAAGTTAGAAAAAATTTAGTAGAAAAAAATGAAATAGAAGCAATTATCGGATTACCAGAAAACTTATTTTATGATACAAGAATACCAGTTATTATGATGATTATTGCTAAAAATAAAGTAGATAAAAATATACTATTTATAGATGCAAGTAATGAATATAAATATAAAAGATTTAAGAATGTATTATCAGAAGAAAATCAAAACAAAATTATAAATACATATAAAGAGAGAAAAGAGATTGAGGGCTTTTCTAGAATTGTTAGTATTAATCAAGTAAAAGAAAATGATTATAATTTATCAATAAAAAAATATATTAGAAAAAAATATGTTAGAAATAATATAGAGCATAAACAATTAGTAGAGCAATTAAAAAAATTAAAAGATGAACAAGATATTTTAGAAGAGAATATAAAGGACATTTTGTCAATATTGAACATAAAGGATATAGAAAAAAATGAAAAAACTAAAAAAAGTAAAATTTATTATGATTTTGATGATAAAAAAATAGGAGATAATATCAAAAATGCAAGAATAAAAAAATCATATACACAAGAGATGTTAGCAGAAAAAGTTGAATTATCTTGTAAATATATTAGTAGACTAGAAAAAGGAATGACAGGTATTCGTTTAGAAATGTTAGCTAAGATTTGTAATGCATTAGAAGTTTCAATTGATGAAATTTTAAAATAGAATAAATAAAATGAATATATAAAACCACAGAAACATATTAATATGTTAGGTGGTTTTATTATGTTTTTTGTTTTTAGTAAAGAAAAAATTTGTACATATGCTGTATCAATATTAACAGTTTTTTTATTGTTCTTTATTGCTAATGCAATGAAAACGAATAATCTTAATACAGTAGCAACTTCATCAAATGATGAAAAATTATTACCAATTTATAATGTACAAACACAAGATAAAAAAATTAGTTTAACAATGAATTGTGCTTGGAATGCAGATGATGTAGATAAAATATTAGAAATTTTAAATCAAAACAATGTTAAAATAACATTTTTTATGGTAGGAGATTGGATTGATAAATACCCAGAAGCGGTTAAAAAAATAAATGAAGCAGGGCAAGAAATACGGAAGTCATAGCAATACACATCCACACGTTAATAAATTATCATATGAAAAAAATATAGAAGAAATAGAACTTAGCAATGATAAACTAGAAAAAAAAATAGGAAAAAGAACAAATTTATATAGAGCGCCATATGGAGAATATAATAATACAGTTATTCAATCAGCACAAGATAAAGGTTATTTTACAATACAATGGAGTTTAGATACTTTAGACTATAAAGGATTAACAGGAGATGAAATGTGGAATAGATTAAATGGAAAATTAAAATCAGGAGATATAATTCTAATGCATAATGGAACAAAACACACAGCAGACTCATTAGATATGTTAATAAAAAACATAAAAAAGGAGGGTTATGAGATAGTTCCGGTTGGCGAATTAATATATAAAGACAATTATAAAATAAATTCTGCAGGAATACAAATTTCAAAATAAAGTATAGAAATTGGAAAAAAGTACATAATTTATATAAAAATAATGCACGAAATACTGGAAAGATCTACATTTTTTAATAAAAATTAACTTTTTATGTAGACAAAACCAAAAAAAAGGTGTATAATTAAAAATGTAGTTAATGTGAAATGCAAAAAGAAAAAAGCAAATTAAATTTGTATATAAAAAATAAGGGAGGAAAAGAATTTGGATACAAATTATTTAGAAAACAACTATTTAACATTAGTTGGAAAAGTTACAGGAGAAAAAAAATTCAGTCATGAAATATATGGAGAAAAATTTTATGTGTTTAACTTAGAAATAGCAAGACTAAGTGGAAATGCAGACATTATACCAATAACAGTTTCAGAAAGAATAATAACAGATGAAATGTTAATGCAAGGAAAACAACTTTTAGTAAAAGGTCAATTTAGATCATACAATAGTTATGATAATGAAAAAAATAGATTAATATTAACTGTTTTCGCTAAGGATGTTGTCGAAGTAGAAGAAAATAATGAAGAAGAAGAAAATGAAATGACCAAAAAAGATACTGTAACAAATGAAGTTGTTTTAGTAGGTTATATTTGTAAAAAACCTATATATAGACAAACACCATTTGGTAGAGAAATTGCAGATGTTTTATTAGCTGTTAATAGAGCTTACAATAAATCAGATTATATTCCTACAATAGCTTGGGGAAGAAATGCAAGATTTTGCCAAAACTTAGAAGTTGGAACTAAAGTAAAATTAGTTGGTAGAGTTCAATCTAGAATGTATGAGAAAAAACATGAAGATGGTACTGTTGAAAATAGAGTTGCTTATGAGGTTTCAATTGGTAGTTTAGAGATTGTTGATGAGGATGATACAGAAAATAAGGTTGAGAGTAACCAAGAGGCTGTATAGATATAAATAAAGATGGAGTGATTTGCTTTGTGCAGTTGCTTCATTTTTTTGATTGTAATAAGATAAGATTATGAGGTAGAAGTGTAGTGATATATGTTAAAATAATTACTTTTGAGTGCGACTGAAATAATTCTAGAAAATCTTAATTAATTTTTAGGGGAATGTTCATGTCGAGCGATCAGCGAGGACTAAGTGAAAGGGTCCCAAAAAATTAATTTAGAATTTCTTAAATTATGTAAGAAGCCGAAAAAGTAATTATTTTAACATATATCACTACACTTCTACCACATAATCTTATTTTATTACAGTTCAAAACAAAAAAGTTTAAAATTAGGGTAGCTTTTTTTGTGTTAGTTTGATATAATTTGGTAGAGTATTAAGAGAGGAAAGAGGCTATTTATGGAGAAAAAGAAAAAGTTTAGGAAAGATACTAAAAAATTGGAAAAGAAGGAAGAGTGTAAGAAGGGTAAAAAGTCAATTAAGGATATTGAGGTTAATATTAATGTTAATTTTACAGTGTTAGCTGTTGTTTTGATTGCTATTTTTTGTATTGCTATTACACCTGTGACTTTTCAAAATGATACGTTTTATACTATAAAGATTGGGGAGCTTATTAAGAGTTCTGGTATTGATATGATGGACCATTTTTCATGGCATGAGAATTTGAGTTATACATATCCTCATTGGTTGTATGATTTTATTACTTATTTGGTATATTCTGTGATGAATTTTAAAGGAATATATTTGTTGACTTGTGCTTTATCTGTCATTTTAGGAGTTTCTCTATTTTTGGTAAATTCAAAATTAACAAAAAATAAATCAATATCTTTTGTTGTGACTGTAGCGGTTTTATATGCAATGCAAAGTTATATTGCTGCAAGAGCCCAATTAGTAACATTTATATTGTTTGTTTGGGAAATATATTTTATAGAGAAATTTTTGGAGAATAAAAAGTTTGGTTATGCTATTGGATTAGTGTTAATTTCATTATTGATAGCAAATTTACATGTTGCTGTGTGGCCATTTATATTTGTTTTATTCTTACCATATATAGCAGAGTATTTTATTGCTGTTATAGCTGATAGAATTATTTATAAAAAATCAAAGGTTAGAACTTTAAAGTTTAAAATAAAGAGATTATCTAAAAAAGATGATAATGAAGAAAAAGTACAAGAATTGAATAAAAAGCTACAAGAGTTAGAAAGTAAAATTTCTAAGATAAAAATAAAAAGAGAAGAAGATAATAAAAATCCATATAAAATTAAAATCAAAAGAAATGAAAATGTTAAATGGTTAATTCTAGTTATGGTTATTTGTGTATTAATGGGATTTATAACACCTTTAAAAGATACACCATTTACATATCTATATAAAACAATGCAAGGAAATACTACACAAAATATAAGTGAACATTTGCCAATGACTTTAATTAATAATACAAATGCAATGTGTGCTTTAGTATTAGTGTTAGCAATATTAATATTTACAAAAGCTAAAATAAGATTATCAGACTTATTTATGGTTGGTGGTTTGTGTTATTTAATGTTAAGTACTAGAAGACAATTTTCAATGTTTGTGCTTATTGGATCTATTGTTTTAACTAGATTAATTGTTGATATGATAAATAGATATACAAAAGATGGTATGAAGCAAGCAGAATCGGTTGTAAAGAATATAGGAGTTGCAATAAGTTTAACTGTATTAATGCTTTTATGGAGTTATTATTATATAAAACCAAAATTAGATGACCAATATGTTGATTCTAGTTCATATCCGGTCGCAGCATGTGATTATATATTAGAAAATATTGATTTAGAAAATGCAAGATTTTATAATGAATATAATTATGGAAGTTATATGTTATTTAGAGGAATACCAGTATTTATAGACTCTAGAGCTGACTTATATGCACCAGAATTTAGTGGTAATAAAGATGAAGATATCTTTTCAGATTTTATAAATACATCAAGTATAGGTGTATTTTATGAAGATACTTTTAAAAAATATGATATAACACATATAATTTGCAATAAGAGCTCAAAAATGAATATGATAATTACCAAAACAAATGATACAAGATATAAAGAATTATATTCAGATGATCACTTTGTAATATACGAAAGGTTAAACGCAAATGAATAAAATAAAAAAAGAATATAAGCTAATTATTCCAATCATAATATTAGTTTTAATAGACCAACTTTTAAAATTTGTTGTTTTAAAAGTTGGTAATCCAATTTATCAAAATACTAGTGGTACATATGGTGTTGATTCTAATTCAACATTTACATATATAGTTACTAATTTAATAGTTGTATTAATTGCTTTCAAATTTGCAACAAGCCAAAATCAATTTGTTGATAAGAAAATAAAAGTTTTTTTAATACTTATAATATCTGGTGGTGTAAGTAATACAATAGATAGAATTTTTAGAGGATTTGTAGTAGAATTTATAAAAATTGGTAAATTACCAGTATTCAATTTAGCAGATATTTTTATATTAATAGGTTGGGTGTCAATGGCAGCTGTATTTGCTGTATTTACAACTAATGAAATAAAAGAAAGAAAAGTGGAAAACAAAATTAAAAATAAAAAGGAATGAATAATTTGCAAAAAATAAAAGTAGAAGAAACAGGAAAAAGAATTGATGCATTTTTAACATCAAAAATAGATGCTTCAAGAGTTACAGTTCAAAGACTAATTGAGGAAGAAAAAATTTTAGTAAATGGTAAAAAAACAAAAGCATCTTATAAAGTTCAAAATGGGGATATAATTGAAATTGAAAAAGAAGAGCCACAAGAAATAGAATTAAAAGCACAAGAAATACCATTGGAAATCTTGTATGAAGATAATGATATAATTGTAGTAAACAAGCCTAAAGGAATGGTAGTTCATCCTGCAAATGGAAATCCGGATGGAACATTAGTAAATGCGGTAATGGCAATTTGTAAAGATTCATTATCTGGAATTGGCGGTGAAATAAGACCAGGAATAGTGCATAGACTTGATAAAGACACATCAGGATCAATAATAGTTGCTAAAAATGACAAAGCACATATAAACATGAGTGAGCAAATAAAAAATCATGAAGTAGAAAAGACATATATAGCATTAGTTAAAGGTTTTGTAAAAGAAAATGAAGCAACAATAAATATGCCAATAGGAAGAAGCACTAAAGACAGAAAGAAAATGGCAGTAAGTAAAAATGGCAAAAATGCAGTCACACATTTTAAAGTAATTGAGAGATTTGGAAATTATACTCTTTTAGAAGTGAAAATAGAAACTGGAAGAACTCATCAAATAAGAGTTCATTTATCTCAAATAGGTTACCCAATTGTTGGAGATGCTGTATATTCTAATGGAAAAAATGAGTGGGGAGTAGAAGGCCAATGTTTGCATGCTAAGTCATTAAAATTTAAACATCCTATAACTGGAAAAGAGCTGTTTATAGAAGCACCTATTCCGGAATATTTTGAAAATATAATAAAAGAATTAGAAAAAAGAGGGGAATAGGGACGCCCTTTTTTCCCTATTAAAAAATTCCCTAGTTAAAAAGTTTTTGATTGTAAAAGGAGCAAGAATGGAAGATAGTAAAATAAGATTACAAAAATTTTTAGCAAGTAGTGGAGTTGCATCAAGAAGAAAATGTGAAGAGTTGATTATAGAAGGAAAAGTAAGTGTTAATGGAGCAGTAGTTACAGAACTTGGAACAAAAATCAATCCTGATGTGGATAAAGTTACATATTGTGGAAAACTAGTACAAAATAAAGAAAAAATGGTGTATATATTGCTAAATAAGCCAATTGGTTATGTTACAACAGCAAAAGACCAATTCAATAGAGATACAGTTTTAAATTTAGTAAAAGTTAGGGAAAGAGTTGTACCCGTAGGAAGATTAGATATGTATACTTCTGGTGCTTTGATATTAACAAACGATGGAGATTTTGTGTATAAAGTTACACATCCAAAACATGAAATAACAAAAACATATACGGTAACTGTTAGGGGAATAGTGAATAACGAAGAAGTAGAACAATTAAGAAACGGTGTAGTTATAGATGATTATAAAACTAGACAAGCAAAAGTAAAAATATTAAAAACAGATAAAGAAAAAAATGTTTCAAGACTTGAAATAACTATACATGAAGGGAAAAATAGACAAGTTAGAAAAATGTGTGAAGCAGTTGGGAGAAATGTTGTTGCTTTACATAGAAGCAAGATAGGAGATATATGTGTTAAAGATTTGCAACTTGGAACGTGGAGATATTTAAGTGAAAAAGAAGTGGAAAAATTAAAATAGTAAAAATTCTATTAAACTATTGAAAAATACCTACAAAACAGATATAATAATAAAAACAAAAGAAAAGGGAGAACAAAATACTAATGAAACAATCAAATTTTATAGAAAACTTACAAGTCGGAGCAAATGTAAAAGGGATTGTAAAAAATGTAAAACCATATGGAGCATTTATTGATATTGGCGATGGAGTAGTTGGATTAGTACATATAGAAGACTTATCAGTTGCTAGAATAAAAACACCATATGAAAGAGTAAAAATTGGACAAGAGATAAATATAAAAGTAAAAAATATAGATAAAGAAAGTGGTAAAATTAATTTATCATATAAAGAAACATTAGGAACATGGGAAGAAAATGCAAATAAATTTAAAAAAGGTATGCATGTTAATGGAATTGTAAGAGAGACGGAAAAAAATAAAAACGGAATATTTATTGAATTATTACCAAATTTAGTTGGAATGGCAGAATATAAAGATGGCTTAGAATATGGGCAAAATATAGATGTTATGATAAAGAAAATTGACTATGATAAAAAGAAAGTAAAATTAGCTTATTATAAATTTAAGGGGGAATAATAAATGGTAGAAGATAATCAAATAAAAGCACAAGTGTCACCATTTGCAATAAGAGAAGGGGAAATAAAAACATTTGATGGAAAAGATGGATATGTATCAATGAATCAAATTGTGCACAAAATAAATATAGGACATATTACAGATATTCATTTTGAGATTTTAGATTTAGTAAACGAATTTGAATTTATTACATCAAGACAACTATTTCAAATGCTACAAATAAAAGGAATAGATCCTAAGTCACAAGATAAATTAAATAATAAATTAGATGCTCTAGTAAAATCAAAAATATTAACTAGATACTACTTTACATCTGATGAAGGAAAAGGAATATATAGAATTTATTGCTTAGAAAAAATGGGTAAATATCTATTAACTTCTAAAGAAATAGATTGTAAATGGCAACCATCAGATAATACAAAACCAGTTCCAATGATTAAAAAGAGATTAGCTGGAAACCAAGTGTTAATAGCATATTTAAGAAAAGTTAAAGCTTTTGATAGTTATACAGTAAAACCAGCTTTAACTGCAAAAACAGTTGGAAAAATATTTAAAGCAACAGGTGGAGCTGTTAAATTAACAAAAAACGGAAAATCAATACAATTCTTATTTGAAGTATTTAGAAGAGAAACAGATTGGCAAAAGAAATTAGTTGAAAAAATGAATTTATATAAAGACTTTTATGAAAATTTTGTACCAGGAGATTCTGGATTTGCTGGAATTCCACAATTAATATTTGTATGTGAAGATGAAAAACATATGGCAGAATGTTTTAAAGAGATAATAACAAATAAAGTAGAAATTCCACAAATTAAAATGTTATTTACAACAGATTTAAGACAAAATGAAGAAACATTGTCTAATACTTTAGTTGAATTTAAATTAGTTGATGGAAAATATAAAATGGAAAATGTTGAATTAAAATTAATTGGTTAATATATTGATCAATTTAGGAGGTTACTAATGAGAATAAATAAATTTTCTAAAAAAATAATAATAACTTCTATGGTGTTTGGAGCTATGGTTCTTAATGGAACTACTAGCTCTAAAGCTGTTTTACAGTCTAATGGTAATGATGGAGCAACTTATAATTTAAATGATTGGATGGTTAATGTTAGAAAGATGGAAGAATTAGGTGGAGTAATGGGGCTTAGTGAAACATTAAATTCTAATTTAACATCTAGTAGTTCTAATGGCATTGATGTTCATATGCAAAAAAATACTGAGTATGGAGCTTTGGCTATTTTGTCTGCTTCTAGCTATGGTAACCCTAATAAAGTTAATGATGGAGAGACTACTACGGGGAATGTTACTGGGGTTGTTATGAAGTTTAATAGTGAATGGGTTGTTGCTGGTACTTTATCAAAATTAACTCAATACCAAAATGTAGTTGGTAGATATAAAAATATTTATGATCCTAATTATGTTGCAAAAAGTGGAGATGCAATAGAAGAAACTAAAGGTTGGCACGAAAGTAAAAATAATACATGGCTTTATTGGCAAGATGCTTATGGTTATCGTTATTCTGAAGCAAAAGAAATGTCAGGACTATTAAGAAGTGTTGATAATATATTTTCTTATAATGGAAATGGTGGATATGGATGGAGTGGTTATATATATTATGAAGCATATTATGGAAAAAAGCATCCAACTAGAGCGGTAATAGTCCAAGGTGAAGGTATATAATTTTTCTAAAACAAAAAATAAAAAAGAAAGGGAAAATTATATGAAACTAAAAAAAATAAAGAAAAACAAAAAAATAATTTTAATTGCAATAATAGCAATTTTATTATTAATGGTTATTTCCTTTTCATTAACAAAAAATATAATAAAAAGTAACAAAGAAAAAATAAAGGCAGAAGAACTTTCAAAATTTTATTGGGAAACAAAAATGTTTACAGTAAATGATGATTACACATATACTTTTTTATGTTTGGTAACAGTTCAAGAAATTGAAGGGATAGAAACAATCAAATACCAAAAAGATGGAAAAGAAATAACTGTTAATGGAAATGGAAAGCAAAAAGTTGCATTAGATTATAAGGCTATAGAAAATACTGATTATGAATTTAAAATAAAGCCAGTAGGAAAAGCAGAAAAAACAGAAATTTTAAATGCTAAAAGAAAAGTATCTGGAGATGGTACATACAAATTAGTTAATGGAGTATATGTGAATACACCATTTTTAGAAAACTTTAATTCAAAATATACAAGATATTTAACAGCAAAAGATGAAAATGCATTAAATCCATCAAATTGGATTTATGATGAAGAACCACAAAATTGGTATGATTACAATAATCAAAAATGGGCGAATGTATATGTTGAAGCAGAAGGAGTAGAAGCATATTATGTTTGGGTTCCAAGATATGTATATAAATTAGACCAAAGTACACAAAGATCTGATGTTAAATTTGTTGATGTTTATAATAATTATACAGATGCTAAAACGGGAGAAGTTACAAAATATAAAGAATTAGTAGAACAAGGTTATCAATTACCAGAAGCATTTGAATTTGGCGATGAAAATCCAGATAATGGATTGTTGATGACATCAATTTCTGGTTATTGGATTTCAAAATATCAATTAAGTGAACTAGCAAAATTTAATATTGATTATAATATGACAGCTAGCAAATCAAGTATAGTATTAAATAATTATACAAATAATGTATCAGACAAAGCTAGTAGTTATACTTTTTCTATTAATGGAAAAATTGTTAATACTTCTACAACATTAGAAGAATATACATTTACAAATCTTACAGAAAACGAAAGTTATATTGTTAATTTAACGGTTTTAGATGCAAATGGTGCAATTCTTGGAAGTATGACAAAAGTATTAGAACCAACAGAAGTAAATCCACCGGATTTAACAGGATTTAATCCACAAACAACATTTTATGTATATTATGATGCTGATGGAACAGAACATAGTGATATTCCAATAAGTGAGGATCCACCGGAGAATTGGTATAATTACACATATTCGAATTGGGCAAATATTGTAACAAGAAATAATGGAGCTGAATCGTATTTTGTATGGATTCCAAGATATCAATATAAATTAAATCAAACTAATCAAAGAGCAGAGGTTAAATTTATATTAGGAACAGGAACAGAAAAAGATCCTGGTTACCAAATCCCAGAAGCTTTCTGGTGGGACAAAAATGATAATGGGCAAGAAGATAAGGGAGAACAATTAACAGGTTATTGGATGAGTAAATATCAATTAAGTAACTAAAAGTACAAATATGTAATTGAATGCACAAAAATGTGTAAAACAGTAATTTTATGCAGTCGAATGCACAAAATTAAAAAAATTCTAGGAAATTCCTAGAATTTTTTTTGCTCTTTTTACATCATCATCATTTGCGACTCTTACATCATCTAATTCATATTTAAGTCCAAGCTCTTTCCACTTGTATTTACCCATATCATGATATGGTAGGATTTCTATTTTATCAACATTTTCTAAACTAGAGATAAAATCTTTCAATTTTAATAAATCACTTTCATCATCAGTATAACCAGGAATAAGCACTTGTCTAATCCACATATGAATTCTATTATCACTTAAATATTTAGCAAAAGCTAATTCTTTTTCATTAGAAAATCCTACTAAATTTTTAGATTTAATCGGATCAATATGTTTAATATCCAAAAGTACCAAATCTGTTAATGATAATAAAGTCTTTATATCTTCAGTAATTGCAACCATACCAGATGTATCAATACAAGTATGAATATTTTCTGCTTTTAATTTCTTAAATAATTCTATTAAAAATTTAACTTGTAGTAGAGGTTCTCCACCAGTTACTGTAACACCGCCATTAGGGTAGATGTAATTTTTATAGCGTAATATTTTATTAAAAATATCATCTAAAGATTCATAATTTCCACAATTTATGTCCCAAGTATCTCGGTTGTGGCAATATTTACATTTTAGGTGACACCCCTGGAGAAAGATAACAAATCTTATTCCAGGGCCATCAACTGTACCAAATGATTCTATTGAATGAATTTTAGCATAATATCTTAAATCTAATTTTTCCATAACTTACTCCTTAGATTTTTTCGTGAATTGTTCTGTTTATAACATCTAATTGTTGTTCTCTAGTTAATTTTGTAAAGTTTACAGCATAACCAGAAACACGAATTGTAAGTTGTGGGTATTTTTCAGGATGATCCATTGCGTCTAATAATAAACTTCTATCAAAAACATTTACATTGATGTGATGTCCTGTTTGTTTAAAGTAACCATCTAACATATTTACCATATTTGTAACTCTTTCATCTTCTGTTTTACCAAGAGTTCCAGGTGTTATTGAGAATGTGTAAGATATTCCATCTTCTGCTTGTTCAAATGGAAGTTTTGCAATAGAATTCATTACTGCTAAAGCTCCATTTGTATCTCTACCATGTAATGGGTTAGCTCCAGGTCCAAATGGTGCACCTGCTCTTCTTCCATCTGGTGTATTACCTGTGTTTTTACCATAAACAACATTAGAGGTTATTGTTAATATTGATAATGTTTGTTTTGAATTTCTATAAGTTTGATGTTTTTGTAATTTTGTTAAAAATCTTTTAACAACGCATACAGCAATTTCATCTACTCTATCATCATCATTACCAAATTTAGGGAAGTCACCTTCTATTTCATAATCAACAGCTAAACCAGTTTTATCTCTAATAACTTTTACTTTAGCATATTTTATTGCTGATAAAGAATCTGCAACAACAGATAGACCAGCAATTCCGCAAGCCATTGTTCTTAAAATTTCTCTATCATGTAAAGCCATTTCAATAGCTTCATATGAATATTTATCATGCATATAATGAATTGCATTTAATGCTTTTATATATATTTTTGCAACATAATCCATCATTTGGTCAAATTTTTCAATAACTTCATCAAAGTCTAAGTATTCAGAAGTTATTGGAGCATATTTTGGTGTAATTTGTTTACCAGAAATTTCATCTCTACCACCATTTATTGCATATAATAAAGTCTTAGCTAAATTTGCTCTAGCACCAAAGAATTGCATTTGTTTTCCTATTTTCATTGGAGAAACACAACAAGCAATACCGTAATCATCTCCTAATGTTATTCTCATTAAATCATCATTTTCATATTGAATAGAAGATGTTTTGATAGATAAATCTGTTGTATATCTTTTAAATCCTTCTGGTAAATTATTTGACCATAAAACTGTTAAGTTTGGTTCTGGTGCAGGACCTAAGTTTTCTAAAGAATGTAGAAGTCTAAATGAGTTCTTAGTTACTAAAGTTCTACCATCAATTCCCATTCCACCGATACTTTCAGTTACCCAAACTGGGTCACCACTAAATAGTTCATTATATTCAGGAGTTCTTAAAAATCTAACTAATCTTAATTTCATAATAAAGTGGTCCATTATTTCTTGAGCTTCTTCTTCAGTTAATGTTCCATCTTCTAAATCTTTTTCTATATAAATATCTAAGAAAGTAGAAGTTCTACCTAAACTCATTGCAGCACCATTTTGGTCTTTTATAGCTCCTAAATAGCCAAAGTATAACCATTGAACAGCTTCTTTAGCATTTGAAGCAGGATTAGAGATATCAAAATCATATTTTTGAGCCATTACTTTTAATTGTTCTAAAGCATCAATTTGTTCTTTTATTTCTTCTCTTTCACGGATTATTTCTTGTGTAAATTCATCAGTGTCTAATATTTCTAGTTCTTCTTTCTTTTCTCCAATTAAAACATCAACACCGTATAAAGCTACTCTTCTGTAATCTCCTATAATTCTTCCACGACCATATCCATCAGGTAAACCAGTTATTAAATGGCTACTTCTAGCAGATCTTATATCTGGAGTATAAACACTAAATACTCCATCATTATGTGTTTTTCTAATTGTATGGAATATTTTATCTACTTCAGGGTCAACTTCTCTATCGTAAGCTTCACAAGATTTTTCTACTATACGTATTCCACCAAAAGGCATAATTGCTCTTTTTAAAGGTGCATCTGTTTGAAGACCTACAATTTCTTCTAAATCTTTATCAATATAACCAGCTTCATGTGCTGATACAGTAGAAACAGTTTTAGTATCTATATCTAAAACACCACCTTTTGCTTCGTGTTCTTTTTTGTATAATTCTAAAACTTCATCCCATAGTTTTTTTGTTTTTTCTGTTGCAGGTTTTAAAAAGTCTGAATTTCCTTCATATGGTGTGTAGTTTCTTTGAATGAAGTCTCTTACGTTTATTTCGTGTTGCCAATCTCCACTTTCAAATTTTTCCCATTGTTTAAATTTCATAATTAACCTCCTTATTATATTTATTATTTACTTTTTAATCTATATTATAATAACATATGAGAAATTTATTAACAATAGAAAAAAGATTACATTTGTGTTACAAAATTATGAATTACTAATTTTTAGTTTATACTATTGGAAAAAGTATAAAAAATGTGAAACAAAATAAGTATTTTTGGTTTATTTTGTTTCACATTTTTTAGTAATTATTTTAATTTAGCTTGTTTCTTAAAATTCTCCTCTAACTGTAACTTTATCAAATCATTAGTTAAACGATTAATGACCTTTCTATTATAATCATTTAATTGAGAATAATTTTCCAAAAACTTGCTATCAATCAAATCCATATATTCGCAAGAATCAGAATCAATAAAATCACTAAACAAAAAATCAGTTGAAATATTTAAAGCTTTACAAAGACTAACGATTGTATTTGCACTTCCAAAGGCTATACCACGTTCTAATTGACTAATATATCTAGGAGAAAGTGACAATTTTTCTGCAAGAGTTTCTTGAGTATAATTTGTTTTAGACCTAGCTAATTTAATTTTCTTACCAATACTTTTTCTTAATCTTTTTTCATTATCGTTCATATAGACCTCCAATACTTTTATTTTCTAAGGAAAGTATAGCAATGAACAATTAAAAAAAGAATGAATTATTAGTGCGACAAAATTCAAAAAGTAAAACTGATAGTATTACATAGAGCCATAAATAAAACTCAAAGAGTCAATTGCCAATAAAAAAATTTTAGAAAAATGTGAAAAAATTTTTGAAAAACTATTGCAAAATTAAAAAAGTTATATTACAATTTAGTTGAAGTGGAGAAAAGTGGTACAAAGTGGTAGGAAAGTGAAAAGAGGTGAAGACCATTGCTAATGGGTGAATATGAGCATTCTCTAGATGCTAAAGGCAGATTAATAATGCCAGCCAAATTAAGACAAGACATCGGAGACAAGTTCGTCATAACAAAAGGTTTAGACGGATGTTTATTTGCTTTTTCACAAGAAGAATGGTTAAACTTTGAAACAAAACTAAAATCACTTCCACTATCTGACAGAAATGCAAGAAATTTCGTAAGATTTTTCCTATCAGGAGCAACAGAATGTGAAATAGATAAACAAGGAAGATTTTTAATTCCTAATAATCTAAGAGTAGCAGCACAATTAGAAAAAGAAGCAGTAATAATCGGAGTTGGAACTAGACTAGAAATTTGGAATAAACAAAACTGGGAAAAATGCGATGAAAATATTTCAGTTGATGAAATTGCTGAAAATATGACAATGCTTGGTATATAACTTGCAAAAGTTTATATAAATCGCAAAAGATAAAAGTACAAAAGATTATTACTGAAGATAAAAATATAATTCACAAAAGATAAAGTTACTAAAGAAAATTTTACAAAAGATAACTAAACTAAAGATAATATAACAAAAGAAAATTGTACAAAAGTTAAAAATAAAAAATACAAAAGAAGACTAACAAAAGATAAAATTACAAAAGAAGATTTTACAAAAGGATTATAAAATACCAAAAGATAAATACATAAAACTAAAACAGCTGGTACAAAATGCCAGCTGTATTTGATTAATTTGTAATTTTAAGAGGTGGAAAATTGGAATTTAAACATAAACCAGTAATGCTTAGTGAATGTATCAAAGGTCTAAATATAAAACCAGATGGAATATATGTTGATGGTACTTTAGGCGGAGCTGGACATAGTAAAGAAATAGCAAAAAGACTATCAAAAGATGGATTACTTATTGGAATAGATAGAGATGATGATGCATTAAAAGCAGCAAAAGAAAACTTAAAAGAATTCCAAAATGTAAAATTTGTAAAAGACAATCATGATAATATAAAACAAATACTAGAAGATTTAGAAATTGAAAAAGTTGATGGAATCTTACTAGATTTAGGTGTTTCTTCTTATCAATTAGATGAAAGAAATAGAGGTTTTAGTTATTTAGGTGAAAATGAACTAGACATGAGAATGGACAAAACACAAGAACTAACAGCACAAAAGGTTGTCAATACTTATTCAGAAGAAAAACTTGCAAATATTATTTATGAATATGGAGAAGAAAGATTTTCAAGACAAATTGCAAAAAATATTTGTGAAGAAAGAAAACAAAAAGAAATAGTAACTACTAAACAATTAGTAGAAATTATAGAAAAATCAATACCAAAATCAAAACAAAATGATGGTCATCCAGCAAAAAGAACATTTCAAGCAATAAGAATAGAAGTAAATGATGAAATAAAACCATTATATAATACAATAAAAAATTGTATAGATTGTTTAAATGATAATGGTAGATTATGTGTTATTACTTTTCATTCTTTAGAAGATAGGGCAGTAAAAAATGCAATGAATGATGCAAAAGGAAAATGTACATGTCCAAGTGATTTACCATATTGTGTATGTGGAGCAAAATCATTAGGAAAAATAATAACAAAAAAACCAATAGTAGCAACAGAAGAAGAATTAGAACAAAATTCAAGAAGCAAAAGTGCAAAACTAAGAATTTTTGAAAGAGTATATTAGAAAAAAATACAAAAAGAAGAGAAAAGAGGTGAGAAAAACTTATGGCACAAGCTAGATACCAATATGGTACAAGCCCAAGAAAAATAGATCCAGATTATGAAAGAAAAGGTAAAAAAACTAAGAAAAATGAAAAAATAAAAATAGTTGAAGATTTACCAAGACAACAAATAAAAGTATCAAAACAACAAAAAAAGAAACAATTTCAAATGACAGTTACTGTTATTGGATTATTTTTGTTACTTTTAACCATAAGTTGTAGAAACTCACAAATTGATAAACAATTTAATCAAATTCAAAATCAAAAGAAAGAATTAGCATCAATTCAAAAAGAAAATGAGCAACTAAAAGTTAATATTCAAAATAGTATTAATTTAAGTAATATTGAGAAATTAGCAAAAGAAGAATTAGGAATGGAAAAATTAACTAATAAACAAACAGTATATGTTTCATTACCTAAAAAAGACTATGTAGAAGCACCTACAGAAAAAGTTGTTATTGAAAAAGAAATGAATTGGTTAGAAAAATTATTTAATAAATTCTTAAAAAAATAATAGTATATTTTTAATAGCCTCTAATAATATTTATTAGAGGTGTTTTTTATGGTTCAGACTAGTTTAACAAATAAGAAAAAAATGAGAAATATGTTATTTATTGTGTTTTTAATAATTGTTATATTAATTGGAAGATTAGGATATATTCAACTTATACAAGGAAAAGAATTATCAGAACTAGCATATGAACAACAAACTTTAGATAGAGCAATCAATCCTAAAAGAGGTACAATATATGATGCTACTGGTACAGTTTTAGCTCAAAGTAGTACAGTTGAAACAGTAACAGTAAATCCAGGAAACATATCAGCAGAAAATAAGGAAAAAGTAGCAAGAAAACTGGCAGAGATTTTTGAATTGGATTATGAAAAAGTCTTAAAAAAGGTTTCAAAAAGAAGTTCTATAGAAACAATCGCAAAAAGAGTAAATAAAGAAAAAACTGATCAATTAAGAGAATGGATGGAAGAAAATAAGATAACTGTTGGAATTAATATAGATGAAGATACAAAAAGATATTACCCATATAATAATTTTGCTTCTCAAATAATAGGATTTTGTGGTTCTGATAATCAAGGGTTAGATGGAATAGAAGCAAAATATGATAAAGAATTATCTGGCACAAAAGGAGCGATAAAAAGACATACAGATGCAAAAGGTGGAGAGATAGGAGAAGAAGGCGAGAGTTATATTTCTGCAATAAATGGAAATGATTTAGTTTTGACTATAGATATAAATATTCAATCAATAGTAGAAAAATATTTGAAGGAAGCATGTATAGACAACAAATGCACAGATGGTGGGAATATTGTAATAATGAACCCACAAAATGGAGATATATTAGCAATGGCGACATATCCAAATTACAATTTAAATGAACCATATGAAGCATATACAGATGAATTAAAATCTGCTTGGGATACTATGAGTCAAGAAGATAAAACAAAAAGTTTACAAGCGGTTTGGAGAAACAGAGCAATTACAGATACATATGAGCCAGGTTCTACTTTTAAAACTATAACATCTTCTGCAGCAATTGAAGAGGGCTTGGTAACGGATATAGATAAAAGTGGTCAATTTGCTTGTACTGGTGGAATTGAGGTAGCAGGAGTTAGAATAAAATGTTGGAGATATTATAGACCACATGGAGCTGAGAGCTTAAGACAGGCATTAATGAATTCATGTAACCCAGTATTTATAGGATTGGGACAAAAAATGGGAGTTACAAAATATTATAGTTATCTAAGAAGATTTGGATTATTAACCACAACAGGTGTAGACTTGCCAGGAGAAGCAGGAAGTATATTTTTGGCGGAAAATAAAGCTGGTCCAGTAGAATTAGCGACAATAAGTTTTGGTCAAAGATTTGAAATAACACCATTACAATTAGTAACAGCAGTATCTGCAATTGCAAATGGTGGAGATTTAGTACAGCCAAGAGTTGTTAAGCAAATTGTAGATAGTAAAACTGGTGAAAAAAGAGATGTTGAAGTAAAGAAAAAAGGCAATGCAATATCAAAGGAAACTTCAGAAAAGGTATTGAGTATGATGGAATCAGTAGTTGCTGAAGGAACTGGTAAAAATGCTAAGGTTGCTGGTTATAGAATAGGTGGAAAAACTGGAACTTCAGAAGATGGCGTTAATACAGGTAAATATGTTACATCTTTTATTGGTGTTGCTCCAATTGATAATCCTCAGTTGGTAATGCTTATAACTTTATATAATCCAACAGGAGAAGGTGGACACCAAGGAGGTGTGTGGTTTATTTTGTCGCTACATTTTAAGCAACATTTAAAAAGCCTTACAATTTAGGTGAAAAAATAGAACAATCAAATCAAATAGAAAGTGATTTCAGAATTACTTTCTCTTTAAAAATATAAAAGGAGGACATGCTATGTCAAAAGAAAATATTATTGGTACAAATTTTATAATGACTAACAGAGATTTGATAACTAAATTTGGAGTAAATTCAGCTATAATGCTAGGAGAATTATATGGAAGAATGAATTATTTTAGAAAAAGAAATGAATTAAAATATGGGTATTTTTTTGCTACAAAAGAAAGTATAGAAAAGAGTACTAGATTAAGTCCATATAAACAAAGAAAAGCAACATCAATTTTACAAACAGCAGGAATTTTAAATGTAAAACATATAGATATTCCACCAAAGACTTATTATAAAATTAATGAAGAAAAGTTGCTGAAAATACTGAAAAATTCAATAATGCACGAGGTGAACAACTAGTAATTCGTATTTTAAACAACTAGATGTTGAAGATTTCGATTACAGTATGTTAAAAAACTTAACACAAATAATAATAAGTAATAATAATAAAATAATAATAAATAATAACACACACAGGAAAAATTTAAATTAAAAAATATTATTAAAGGCAATTAGGACAACCTGTCCTAATTGAATATATCCTTACAGAGAGTAAAGGTATATAGCAAAAAAAGAGTTTATGATTTATAAATAAATAGTTAATTATAAAAGCAAAAGGTGGACAAGTTGTCCACAATTGATATAATTTTACAAAGAGTAAGAGTATATCAATAAAAATACATTATAAAAAATGTATGCCTTTTTGTAATACATTTTTTAAAAAGTAATACTACTAGAAAGCTTTGCTTTCTAATGTTTTATGGGTCGATGTAATACATCTATTCTTGCACTACGTGAAAAAAGTAAAAAATTTTGAAAATGGGCAGACTTTATAAATTGAACACGTTAGAATAAATATAGTTATTAAATATAATAATTTTAAATTAAGTGTAAGGAGAGATGAAAAATGTTAAATAAGGAAGAATTAAAATCATTTCAAGAAGAATCTGTTATTGATTATTGGTATAATACTAGGTCAGAAGATTTATATATACTAAATGATGTCGATAAAAAGAAAATAGCAGAAATAACAAAAGGAGAAGATACCTATCAAAAAATAGCAAATGAAATATCTAAAATAGTTAAAGAAGATGATAAAGAAATAATTTTAGAAAAAATAGATAAACATTGTAACAAATTAATTAATATTGGTGGCTATGAAAACGAAAAGTTTTATAAAGTTGGATTTATGGATGGAATTAATTTGATTATTGAATGTATAGGAGGAAAGCCAAATGTTAAGTAAATATGGAATTTTATATAGCAAATATTTAGAAGAATATAAGCCAATAACATATCAAGAATTGATAATGAATGGAACAATAAATGATTTTTTAGAATTAAAAGATGAAGAACTTAATAACTTAAGAAATTCTATTATAATTGAATTAAGAAATAAATATAAGAAACCTAATACAGATAGTTTTATAGAACTAGTAAAATATAATAATTTTATTTATAACAAAGCAGATGAATTAGTAATTTGGACATCATGTCCAAAATCAATATAAAACTACATAGATAAGGAAATGCTTGAAAAAATACTTATATAAAATGTTGAACAAAAATCTGACACTTTTTTAAAATCTGACAAGTTAAAGGCTTTTCCTGTAAGTGTTTTAAAGGTATATGTTAGACACCTTTTCTTGCACTACATAAAAAAATATATTAATTGTAAAAATTAGTAGAAAAATTTTAAATTTTAGTATATAATGCCATTAGAGTAATGACACTCTGAAGGTGAATAAATGAAGGATGAATATTTAATAAAAATAGACGAGCCAAGAATTCAAGAAACATGTGATGCATACTTTAAGTGGAAAGACTTAAATACATATGTAAAAAGTTTAGTATCAAGAGGTATTAATATGCCAGATGCAATAAGTGAGCCTATGGGTTGCTATTGCTTAAATCTTCTTTGGAATAAAAGTTCAGGAGGAGATGCCAAATCTCTTGATGGGAGAAAAATAGAGTTTAAAGCTACAAGTAACTATGAATATGATTTAAGTAGTTTTGGACCTAGATGTGACTTTGATGATTTAGTATTTTTAAGATTTGATTTAGACTTAAATATGTTGTTTGTGTATGATACAGGTATTAATTCAGAAGAATTAAAGAAACTTCCAGTATCAAAAACAGCAACAGTAGGAGATTATCAGAAAGCTGGTAAGAGACCACATATAAGAATTATTGAATCAATAATTAATGCAAGAAAACTAGAACCTACTGTAATATTTAATATTAGAAGAGGAATGATAGTTGAAAAAGGATGAAAGGTAGAGTGTTAATTACTCTGTTACTATAACTAATAAAATCGCGGCGTGCCGCAAAAGATAAGGAGAAAATAATTATGTATAAGATTTGTAGCCTTTTTGCAGGTGTTGGTGGAATAGATTTAGGATTTTTAGAAACAAATAAATGTGAGATAGCATATGCTAATGAATTTGATAAATATGCGGTAGAAACTTATGAAAAAAACTTTGAAAATAAAGTTGATTGTAGAGATATTCATAATGTTAAAGTAAATGAAATACCAGAATTTGATATAATGGTAGGAGGATTTCCATGTACTTCTTTTTCAGTAGCTGGATATAGAAAAGGATTCGAAGATGATAGAACTGGAGATTTATTCTTTGAAATGGAAAGAATATTTAAGGAAAGAAAACCAAGAGTAATATTTTTAGAAAATGTGAAAAATTTGGTTGGTCATGATAAAGGAAAAACTTTTAAGACTATAATTGAAAAATTAGAAGAAGCGGGATACAAAGACAAAATAAAATGCCAAGTATTAAATGCTTGCGAATATGGTAACATACCACAAAATAGAGAAAGAATTTATATTGTAGCGTTTAAAGATAAAGAAGATTTTGATAGATTTCAAATGCCAATGCCAATGACTTTAGATAAAAATATAAAAGATGTTTTTAATTTTGATACAAAAGTTGATGATAAATATTATTACACAGAAGGAAAATACAAAGGTAATATATATAAATTGCTAACAGAAGAAATGGATGATGATAATACAGTATATCAATGGAGAAGAAAATATGTAAGAAAAAATCAAAGTAATTTAGTGCCAACATTAACGGCTAATATGGGAGAAGGAGGACATAATGTACCACTGATAAAAACAAAGTTCGGAATAAGAAAATTGACACCAATAGAATGTTTTTATGCACAGGGGTATCCAAAGTATTACGAATTGCCAACAAATATGAGTGATGCTAGACTTTATAAACAAGCTGGAAATAGCGTTGTTGTACCAGTCATAAATAGGATTGCCGAAAATATAATGAAGGCATTAAAATAAATTTTGACAAATAGCATGAAGGAGCATAAATAAAATGAAAAAGGAAGTTATAAAATATGAATTAAGTTATGATGGCAAAAAAATAAAAAAAGGAAAGTTAAAACTATACATACCAAATATAAAAGGATTGAGTAAATATATAGAGGAATTACCTAATAAAATTGGAATTGAGGAGAGTATATTTGTTTTAAATATGCTAAATTTTCATTTTATATTTCCAGCAGATGACATATTTTTGGATAAAAATATAAAATATGAAGAATTACAATATATGTTAAAACAAAAGGAAAATAGTAATACAATTTCTATAAAGTATGATGATTTAATTTATAAGAGTTTACTAAATGACAGGATTTTTAAAATAAATATGACTTCAGAGGAATATGAAGATTTTAGAGTGATGATACTAAATGAAATCTCGGATATAAAAAATGAATATAGTGATTTGTTTGATAGAGAATTAATAAAATTAAAAAAACAACAAAATATTATAAAAAGAATGAAATTAGCACTTAAAAATAAAGAATTTATTCAATTTAAGAAGAAGTTAATAACAGAAACAATTCAAAATATAAATAAAGATGCTATTACACTTGATAGTAAAAAGGCAGAATATAAATTTTATGAGAAAGCTTGTGAACTGATTGAAAAATATGATGAAGATAAGTACTATGAACTTATAAAAGATGTAACAGATTATTTAAATAAAGAATATGAAGAATGCAACAAATTTCAGGAATATAAAGAAGAATGTGAATATATTAATTCTGGAAAAGGTATGGAACAAAAATTTGATATATTGATTTGGATATGTTCTAATATGTCTCCAAGAGCAGAAGCATTAGATGCAATGAGATTAGACGCAACATATATCTATGATCAAATATTAAATAATTACTATAGATTAGAATACAAAAAGATTAGACACAAAATGACTTATGAAGAAAAAAGACTATTTCAATTATTCTTTTTTGGTAGAAAAGCTTTTTTATATAAAGTACCTATTTTTACACAATTTATGAAATCATTTTTTGATGCTAATAATGAATTAATATTCTCGGGATTAATTTTAAAAAATAGCAATCCTAATTACAAAGAAGATAATAATGAACTAAAAAGAAAGTGGTATGAATTTTTGAATATGTATAGTATAGGAATAAAAAATTATAATATTATAGAGAAAATAGAAGATCCAAGTAAGATAAAAACGATTATAAAAAACGAATTTAATGAAGAAGATTCAAAAATTTTAGAGTGTGTATTAGAAAATTATTCTTATGATATAATTAAAGCTACATTTAATAAAGATGAAGAATATATAAATGAACTTGTAAAAGAATTACAACAAGAAATAAGGAGTGATAGTTCGAATGAAATTATTAAGCAAAAAAATTAGAAATACAACAGCTATTTTTATTATAGTGTGCTTAATATATATACTTTCAATCATTATATCTATAATATTATATAGCAACAGTGTTGAGGGTGTAAAAGATTTTTGGGAAGTGATAGCTAATATTACTGTAGTAATAGGTGTTATTAGTATATTTTTATCTTTTTGGCAAAATAATTTGAATGAACAAGAAATTAGTAAAGAAAAAATAAACTCGGAAATAAAATTATCAGAAGAGATGAATAGATTAGATATATTAGACTTTCAGCCTATGGATAATTTGAATATTAATCAAAGACTAATTGACATGATAAATAGTGCAATGGAATATTTAGTAAAAATAAGCTTATATGACGGAGAGAAAATAATAAATATAGATAGATATTTAGAATTTAATCTTTTAAATCATAAAAAGATTATATATGTATTAATAAATCTATATGATATAATTTAAGAAAACTTGATTTAAAGAGGCGAAAATATATGGATTATGTAACTTTAGGAAGGACAGAAATTAAAGTCTGTAAGAACGGATTCGGTGCATTGCCGATACAACGTATAAGCTTTGATTCCGCAAAAGAAATACTTCTTCATGCGTATAACAGCGGAATTAATTTTTTTGACACCGCACGTTTTTACACAGACAGTGAAGAAAAAATCGGTTATGCGCTGACAAAGCCTGCTACAACGGCTGTTACGGTAAAAGTTGTTCCGTCTCCGGAGCTTGTGGCTCAATATAACAGTGATAACGAAACTGATATGAAGGAATTTCCTGTTACTAATGTAAGTTTTGAGAATGGAGGTTCACTAACTGTGGCTACTGGGGAAAAAGAATCTGGAAGTATCAGTATGGTCCTTTCACCTGTTGGATTGGAACCCGAAACGCTTTATCTGTTAGCAATTACTTTGACGCAAAATCCGGTAGGAATAGAAACACCGGGTAATAGACAAGTAATTTATTACAGAGTAAGTTTTCGGGAGAGAACTACTAAATGTGAACCGAATGGTGGGCAAGTACAAGAAATCCCATCCTTAATGACTGGAGTAACTACGGTGTTCTATGTGAATACAGAAACGTATAATCCTTTAATAGCTGGTGTGTTGGCTATAAAAAACGGTGGACCGTCTAGTCGTTTAGGGCATATCGTAAACCTAAAAAGAGCAACAATAGGTTATGATGCTGTCAGTCAGCGTGCTAAACTTGAACTGGGAAGCGACCTATCTTACGTATTGGAACATAGAGACAAATACATTCGCCATCTTCAGGAAATTGGTAGTAAAGTCTGTATTTGTATTGAGAATGGTGGTAAAGGTCTCGGCTTCTGCAATATGAATGATACACAGATAGCAGACTTTGTTTATCAAGTGAAAAGTATAATCGAACGTTACTATTTAGACGGTGTAAACTTATGGGATGAGGACAGTAAATATGGCAAAGCCGGAATGCCTGCAATGAATACTACTTCGTATCCCAAATTGATAAAGGCTCTTCGCGAGGCTTTACCCGATAAATTGTTAACGTTGGTTGATAAAGGTAATGCTACGGAATATTTTTATGATGTAAATAAATGTGGGGGAATTGAAGCAGGCAGATACCTTGATTATGTATGGCATGGCTACTTTTCGCCAACGAAAGTGGTAGAAGCTATTACTCCTAATCCAGAGGGTACTCAAATTTATAGCAGATATTCACGTAAACCTATTGCAGGATTAGACCTTGCTTGTTATGGAAGTGTAAATATACCTTGTTATTCTGACAATAATCCCACTATTAGGCAGCTTACCGCAGATAATATAGCCAAATGGAAAACTGCAGGATATAAGAAAAACAACATTATTGTTTATGGAAGTGATCTTATTGGGCTTGAGTATGGAGGCTATGAATTAGCTGTTAAGATTATGTTGACGGAATATAGTTTTCAGCCGTTTATGGATGATGGTGATAGCTGGGATTTTGTTAACGATGAACTTGTATGGGGAGATGGCTTTTATGAGGCAAATTTTTTGGACTATCAGTTAAATGGCGGTCCTGATATGAATCCTTATAGAAAAGATTGGTAATCCATTCTCTTTTGTGGAAAGTGATTTCTCTTTCGTAACAAAAGGGAAATTCGTTCTTTGACATATTGAAATTACCGCTGATATTCACCACTTACAGTTGATTTTGGGAAAGTTAATGCTTTCAGAATATCTTATTTGCAAGAATTTTGTTAAAAGGAAAGGGTGTTCGGAAAGAATTGACTATTTATGTTTATAGAATTAAGATTAGGAGGAACAATTATGAGTGATTCAATTTTTATCCCGTATCAAATAAGGATGCTTAATCTGATGGCACAGGTGAAATCAGATGAAACAATGGACGAGATAAACGAAATCCTTTCCGATTATTTTGCCCGTAAAGCGGAAGTAGCGATTGACAAACTTTGGAAAGACAATAAAATTAACGACCAAGTGATTGAAGAGTGGAAGAATGAGCATATGCGAACCCCTTATCATAAGTAACAATGGAAAATATTGTACTTGATACTAATTGTCTTATGCAAGATCATCATTTCGATGTTTTACGTACCATTGATTTCCCGAGAGTAGATGTTATTGGGATTGAGAAGTTTTTAGAATTACTAACAGAGGAAAGTTTGTAACGTTTTTTGTCTTTTATTCATATATCAGGCGGTAATTTCAATAAGTAGAAAATTACCGTCTTTTTTACGCCCGGACGGTTGCATAAATTGCGGGCGTATGTTGTATTTCTTTTTTTGATTAAACTTAAAATACTAACTGGTATGAGAACAAAAAAAATACTTCGAAGTATGCTTACTGTTGTTTCACCTGCCATCATAACTACAGTCTTGTTGTTATGTGCCGCAGGCTGTGATAACAAGGACTATAGCAATACCTCACCTTTTGATAACGTAGTTTATCTGGATGCCGCCCAACTGAAAGATGTATCCAATTTCACATTCAACCGTACCATAAAGACGGGGAAAAAGGAGATTTCCGCTTTGTTGGCACGTCCCGCAAGTGAGGATATCAATGTCGGTATCAAAGTAGATGCTTCGCTGGTTGATATTTATAATGCCCGTCTTGGCGCTAACTATACAATGCTTGATGCCAAACATTATAAATTGTCGGCAGGTCAGACTGTAATTCCACGGGGTGAAATCAGTTCCAAACCTGTCACTATTGACTTCTCCGGTCTTATTGATCTTGAAATTGATGCAGGTTATTTGCTTCCCATCACTATTGACCAAGTCTCGGGTGGTATGGGTACATTGGGTGGTTCAAAGACTATTTGTTATGTGGTACGTCGTTCCAGTGCCATCACTACGGCTGTCAGCTTGAAAAACAATTTCTTTGAGGTGCCAGGCTTTGATAAAGGAAGTCCTACGGCTGCTGTAGTGAACAATATGAAACAACTCACTTACGAGGCTATCATTCGTGTGAATGACTTCAAAAATGGGGTAGACGCGAGGGAAATATCTACCATTATGGGTATCGAGCAGTATTGTTTGTTCCGTTTGGGGGATGCGGGTTTCCCGGCACAGCAGTTGCAATTCTCTTGTAATGAGATTAAATTCCCCAACGCTGACAATAGCAAGTTGTTGCAGGAAGGTGAATGGTATCATGTGGCAGTCACTTTCGATACAGAAAAGAAAGTGGCAGTCATGTACGTAGATGGTCGTGAACAGAGTCGCATTGAGGATTATGGGAAAGGAGAACCTATTAATCTGGGTATGCAGAATCGTGGCAAGGACTTCATGTTCAAGATAGGTCATTCCTATGGAGAACCTACCGATTTTTCCCGTCAACTTGATGGTGAAATCTGTGAGGTACGTGTTTGGAACGTGGTACGAACACAACAGGAGATCTTTGATAATATGTATAATGTAGATCCTACTACTTCCGGACTTTGTGCCTATTGGAAGTTTAACGAAGGACATGACGACATTGCTGAGGATTACACAGGGCATGGAAATGATGCTCATGCACATACATCGCCTGCTATTTGGCCGGAGGGTATCGAAGTGACGCAGAAGAACAAGGAATAGCTTTTGGGATAAGAAAGTAGAATGATAAAATGCCCCGCCAAGCAGAAATGATTTGGCGGGGCATTTGAACTAAAATACATTAGTCTTTGTTTCCAAAATAGGAACGTTTTTCGTATCTTTGCTTCGTAAACGCAAAGTCATGGAAGAAAACCCCAAAGACACCATCAAAGGAAATTGCGAAAGCAGAAGAACTAAGAAAAATATATTTCAACTCTAAAAAGTAATGATATGGAAGAAATGAAAGTTTATACTCATGAAGAAATGCTGGATAGAGTAGTAGGTACAAAAGATACTCCAGCACGCAAAAAATACGATACTGATATTAATAACTTCCTTATTGGTGAAGCTATTAAGCGGGCAAGAGAGGCTAAAAATCTTACCCAAGAACAATTAGGTGAGCTTATGGGGGTTAAAAGAGCACAAATATCGAAAATAGAAAGTGGGAAAAGTATATCCTTTTCTACGATTGTAAGGGCATTCAAGGCAATGGGAGTGAAAACTGCAAGCTTGGAACTTGGCTCTCTTGGTAAGGTTGGCCTTTGGTAATTTGGCTGATTTATTTTTGGATGCAAAAAAGAAGAGTTATTTTTGCCTTACCTAATAAATAAAAGCTTATGTCTGTCGATGATAAAGCAGGAAAATTAAGCAGGTCTGCTTGGATTATCTTGTTCTGCAAGAGGAATATCTTTACACTCTAAATCGCTTTTTGCATGGCAGTATTTTTAATGATGGTGATGATGCTCTCCTAAAACCCGGTGAGGCAATGTACCGTGTCCCAATAGCTCGATAGGGCAGTTGAAGTTTCTTTCCAGCCATTCGGTAGTGACGCCCGTGTCCGGATGGT
>ERZ772897.322-NODE-322-length-59103-cov-7.251643_pt1 | contig 59103 bp, 72 predicted proteins | sample MGYA00512125_ERZ772897 | MGnify/ENA primary metagenome ERZ772897 (study PRJEB29015, sample SAMEA2737660) | human gut metagenome | biome: human gut; feature: human-associated habitat; material: faeces | place: China | collected 2012 ... | reverse complement strand
AGTTTCAAGATCCTATGGAGGAACAACCTTATATGTTGGTATGAATATCAAGGATACCGCAAAAGAAGTAAAAGTTCCGGTTAATGCAAATGTAGGAAATGCAGTTGTAAATCTTTATGATGGTAAAACATATACTGTTTCTTCTGATAAGACAGTAACAGTTACCATTCCGGCAGCAAAGGATGGCGGTACTGTAGTGCTGAGAGCAGATAAAAAGATTAATCTTGACATTACTGTTCCGGGTAAAGATTTCCAGGAAGTAATTGATACCATTGATGCTGTGGGAGATACAGCAAAGATTAATGTTACAATGCCAGATACCACAAAAGTTCCGGCAGAAGTATTCAATGGCATGATTGGAAAAGATATTACCATTACCTTCAAGCTGAACGACAACGTAAGCTGGATTGTAAACGGAAAGAACATTGTAAGTAAATTAAAAGATGCAATAGACCTCGGTGTAACCGTAGGTAAGAGCAGCATTCCGGCTGATAAGATTAAAGCATTAGCTGGAGACAACAAGACCATTGAACTTTCACTGGCACATGACGGAGCATTTGGATTTGATGCTACACTTCGTGTCAACGTTGGTGCAGAGAACAGTGGAAAATATGCAAACCTTTACTATTATAATGAAAAGACCGGAGCATTAGAATATGTTCAGGCTGTAAAGGTAAATGCAGACGGAACCGTTGATTTCAAATTCTCACATGCATCTGAGTATGTTATTGTACTTAGCAATACAGATATGAAACCAGCAGCATCTACAACTCCGAATGCAACACCTGTTGTAACAGCAGAGAAGCAGGTTAAGACAGGAGATAATACTCCGATTGCCTGCATGGTAGTATTGTTATTCGTTGCAGGAGCAGCGGTAGTTGTACTTTACAGAAGACGTAAAAGAGTCTAAGCAGAGAAAAACTGCAAACAGGAGAGTTTAGTTTTTATAATGTATATCGTCTGAAATAAGAGGATAGATGGAAAGGGCAGCGAAAGCTGCCCTTTCCCCTTTTAACCCTCTTGGATAAATAAAAGTACAAAAGGAATAAATCAGGACAGAAGATTGACATACTATTCCTAAGGTGTTATTCTTAGTTCCGACTGAATTACTTGGAAATAGGACGAAAATAGCTGATAAAGCAAATTGATAAAGGAGGAAAACCGATGGAATTAATCTATCTGGACAATGCGGCAACAACAAGAACGGACGAGCGGGTAGTGGAGGCAATGCTTCCTTATTTTACCCGGTATTATGGAAATGCATCTACCATTTATGCATTAGGTGAGGAAAGCCGTAAGGCAGTAACAAGGGCCAGAGATATTATTGCAGCAGGAATCGGTGCGAAACCGGAAGAAATATATTTTACGGCAGGTGGAAGTGAATCTGATAACTGGGCACTGAAAGCAACAGCAGAAGCTTATAAAGAAAAAGGAAAACATATCATCACCAGTAAGATTGAGCATCATGCAATTCTTCATACCTGTGAATGGTTGGAAAGACAGGGCTTTGAGGTAACTTATCTTGATGTGGATGAGAATGGACGTATCAATCCGGCAGATGTAGAAGCTGCAATCCGTCCGGATACCATTCTGATTTCTATTATGTTTGCCAACAATGAAATCGGTACCATCGAGCCGATTGCAGAGATTGGTTCAATTGCCAAGGCACATGGAGTTTTATTCCATACTGATGCAGTACAGGCATTTGGTCAGGAGCCAATCCAGGTAGATGAAATGAATATTGATATGTTAAGCAGCAGTGGCCATAAATTAAACGGACCAAAGGGAATCGGTTTCCTCTATATCAGAAAAGGTGTAAAAATCCGCTCCTTTGTACATGGTGGTGCACAAGAGAGAAAGAGAAGAGCCGGAACGGAAAATGTACCGGGAATCGTAGGCTTCGGTAAAGCTGCAGAGTTGGCATTTGCTTCCATGGAAGAGCGTACTGCAAGAGAAAGAGAATTGAGAGATTATATGATTTCCCGTTTTGAAAAGGAAATCCCATATGTGAAAATCAATGGAGACAGAGAGCATCGTCTTGCCAATAATGTCAATGCATGCTTCCGTTTTGTGGAGGGAGAATCCATGCTGATTATGTTAGATATGAAGGGGATTTGTGCATCCTCCGGTTCAGCATGTACTTCCGGTTCCTTAGACCCGTCTCATGTATTGCTGGCAATTGGACTGCCACATGAGATTGCACATGGCTCACTCCGCCTGACTTTAGGCGCAGATACCACCAAAGAGCAGATTGACACCACGGTAGACGCAATCAAAGAGATTGTTGCACATTTACGCAGCATGTCACCGTTATACGAAGATTTTGTAAAGAACCAGCAGTAATAGAGAAGAAAAGGAGTAACGATTATGTATAGTGAAAAAGTTATGGATCATTTTCAGAATCCGAGAAATGTAGGGGAGATTGAAAATGCCAGCGGAGTAGGAACAGTAGGAAATGCAAAATGCGGTGATATCATGCGAATCTATCTTGATATTGATGATAATGGTGTGATTCAGGACTGTAAGTTTAAGACCTTTGGCTGTGGTGCTGCAGTTGCAACCAGCAGTATGGCAACAGAACTGGTAAAGGGAAAGACCGTACAGGAAGCATTACTTGTAACCAATAAAGCAGTAATGGAAGCATTAGACGGACTTCCACCGGTTAAAGTGCATTGTTCCCTTCTGGCAGAAGAAGGTATTCATGCTGCACTTTGGGATTATGCTGAGAAGAATGGCATTGTCATTGAAGGCTTAAAGAAGCCGAAGAACGACATCTCTGAGGGTGAAGAAGAGGAAGAATATTAAAAACAACATATCCATATTGACATAGTAGGAAAAAAGGAATATACTGTACCCATAGACAAATAGAAATGGAGGTACAGTATGAAGATTTCAACAAAGGGACGTTATGCTGTCCGACTTCTTCTTGATATAGCAATGAATGATGAAGTTGAACCGGTACGTCTTAAAGATGTTGCGGAACGTCAGGATATTTCCATGAAATACTTGGAACAGATTATTTCTACACTGGTACGGGCAGGGTTTGTTAAGAGCATCAGAGGCCCACAGGGAGGATATCGTTTATCAAAGACACCGAAGGAATATACAATAGGGATGATATTGCGTCAGGTAGAAGGAAGCCTTGCACCGGTATCGTGTCTTGAGGATGATGTGAACACCTGTGAGCGTCAGTCAGAATGTGTAACACTTCGTATCTGGAAAGAATTAAACGATGCGATTAAGAGTGTAGTAGACAAGTATACGTTAGAGGATTTGATGGAATGGCAGCAGGATATCAGCAGCGATTATGTCATTTAAATGGACGAGGTCGGTGTGTACCAATGAAACAAAATATTTTAAATAATTTATTTGAAAAAAGTCTTGACAATTGGTACACATCGTTTTATATTATATTTAATCCATATCAAACAGATAGGAAATATATGAATTTAGGGAAAAGGAGATTATCATCATGGCAAACATTTATAAAGGAACATTAGGACTGATTGGAAATACACCATTAATCGAGGCAGTTAATTTAGAAAAGGCATATAACTTAGAAGCAAAATTACTTTTCAAACTCGAATATTTCAATCCGGCAGGAAGCGTAAAGGACCGTATTGCAAAAGCAATGATTGAAGATGCAGAAGCAAAAGGACAGTTAAAAGAAGGTTCTGTTATTATCGAGCCGACATCCGGAAATACAGGAATTGGTCTTGCAGCACTCGCAGCAGCCAAGGGATACCGTATCATTCTTACTATGCCGGAATCCATGAGTGTTGAACGTAGAAACATCTTAAAGGCTTACGGCGCAGAAATTGTTCTGACAGAAGCAAGCAAAGGAATGAAAGGTGCAATTGCAAAAGCGGATGAACTTGCAAAAGAGATTCCAAACAGCTTTATCCCGGGACAGTTTGTAAACCCTGCAAATCCAAAAGTACACAAAGAGACAACAGGACCGGAAATCTGGAAAGATACGGACGGAGCAGTAGACATCTTCGTAGCAGGAGTTGGTACAGGTGGAACCGTAACAGGAACTGGTGAATACTTAAAAGAGCAGAAAGCAGATGTTAAAGTTGTAGCAGTAGAGCCGGCATCTTCACCGGTATTATCCGAAGGTAAGAGTGGAGCACATAAGATTCAGGGTATCGGTGCAGGATTCGTACCGGATGTATTAAACACCAAAGTATATGATGAGGTATTTCCGGTAGAGAACGAAGATGCTTTCCGTGTGGCAAAAGAAATTGCACACAAAGAGGGCGTATTAGTAGGAATTTCTTCCGGAGCAGCAGCTTATGCAGCAATTGAACTGGCAAAGAGACCTGAAAATAAAGGAAAAACAATTGTAGCTTTATTACCGGACAATGGAGACAGATATTATTCAACAGCTTTATTTATAGAGTAATTTGCAGTAGAATAGAAAAAATCTGATGTAACATCAGAGTGACAGAAATAAATAACAGAACGGAGAAAAAGAAGATGAGCACAAAGAAAAGCAGAGCAGAACGTAATTTAAAATTTGAAACTTTACAGTTACATGTAGGACAGGAAAATCCGGATCCGGTGACAGATGCAAGAGCAGTCCCTATTTATCAGACATCATCCTATGTATTCCGCAACAGCGACCATGCGGAAGCAAGATTTGGTCTTGCAGATGCAGGAAATATTTATGGAAGACTTACGAATCCGACAGAAGATGTATTTGAGAAGAGAATTGCAGCATTAGAGGGTGGAGTTGCAGCGTTGGCAGTAGCATCTGGAGCAGCAGCAATTACTTATACGATTGAAAATCTTGCACAGAATGGTGACCATATTGTAGCTGCAAAGAATATCTATGGTGGTTCTTATAACCTGTTGGAGCATACACTTCCACAGTACGGCATTACAACAACCTTCGTTGAGCCGGAGCCGGAAGCATTTGAAGCAGCAATCAAAGACAATACAAAAGCTTTATATATTGAGACATTAGGAAATCCTAACTCAGACGTAGCTGATATTGAAGCCATCGCAAAAGTAGCACATGCACACAAGATTCCATTAGTCGTAGATAACACTTTTGCAACACCTTATCTGGTTCGTCCGATTGAGTATGGCGCAGACATCGTGGTACATTCTGCAACAAAATTCATTGGTGGACACGGAACAACAATTGGTGGAGTTATTGTAGACAGCGGAAAATTTGACTGGGAGGCAAGTGGAAAATTTGCATCCTTAACTGAGCCAAACCCAAGTTATCATGGCATCAGTTTTACCAAGGCAGTAGGACCGGCAGCATTTGTAACCAAGATTCGTGCAATTTTACTTCGTGATACAGGAGCAACTTTATCTCCGTTCCATGCATTTATCTTCTTACAGGGATTAGAGACGTTATCCTTAAGAGTAGAACGTCATGTACAGAATGCATTGAAGGTAGTAGAGTTCTTAAATAACCATCCACAGGTGGAGCGTGTAAATCATCCTGCAGTAAGTACAGATCCAAAGCAGCAGGAATTATATAAGAAATACTTCCCGAACGGTGGAGGTTCTATTTTTACCTTTGAAATCAAAGGTGATGACAGAAAGGCAAAAGATTTCATCGACAATCTGGAAATCTTCTCCTTACTGGCAAATGTTGCAGATGTAAAATCTCTGGTGATTCATCCAGCATCAACCACGCATTCCCAGCTTAGTGCAGAAGAATTAGAAGAGCAGGGAATCAAACCGAATACCATCCGCCTTTCTATCGGAACAGAAAATATTGACGATATTATTGAAGACTTAGAGGAAGCATTCAAGGCAGTAGAGTAAATGCCAGAAAGAATTAAAAAGAAAAGCATGAGATAAAAGAAGTCTCATATACTTTAGAAAGAGTATATGAGGCTTTTTTTATGAAAAAATGGAAAAGGATACTGGCAGTGGCGGTAATGCTGGCATTGGTATTTTGTGCAGGCCGTGGGAGCGCAGTGCTGGTAAAAAGCTGGCAGAATGGCGGCTTACTGGGAGTAAATGCAGTGGCATCTACAACAGAGAACTGGGGACTTGGATTTGGTGAATCGGGGACACAGCCAACCGGAAATGCCACACCGGAAGAATTGCGGAAATATAATACATATTTTATTGGTAATGGCGATGATAAGGTGATTTACCTGACCTTTGACTGCGGCTATGAGAATGGAAATACGGAGAAGATACTGGAAGCATTGAAAAAGCATGATGTAAAGGCAACCTTCTTTGTAGTAGGGCATTTCTTAGAGACCAGTCCGGATCTGGTAAGGAAAATGGTGGAAGAAGGTCATACCGTAGGAAACCATACTTATCATCATCCGGATATGTCAGAAATTGCAGATGTATCGTCATTTCAAAAGGAAGTTGAAGATGTCAAGTTACTTTATGAAGAGATTACAGACAAGGAGATGGTAAAATTTTACCGGCCGCCGCAGGGAAAATACAGTGAGTCAAATCTGAAAATGGCAAAAGAATTAGGTTATTATACTTTTTTCTGGAGTCTTGCCTATGTGGACTGGGATCCGGATAATCAGCCGGCAAAAGAGGAGGCCTTTGAAAAACTCACCGGACGTATTCATCCGGGAGCTATAGTGCTGCTACACAATACTTCAAAGACCAATGGTGAAATCCTGGATGAACTCATTACAAAGTGGGAAGAGATGGGCTACCATTTTGGTACTCTGGATGAGTTAATCGCTGGTTCTAATTCTTAGAAAAAATTCTTAAATAAAACTTGTCTTTTTACTTCTTTTGTATTATACTCTTTGATTGGTAATACCAATCGGAGGATTTAGAAATGAAGTATTTTAGACAGTTTTTTTTAATTTTGGCAATTTCTTTTGCTGGAGAAATTCTGCATATGGTGCTGCCATTACCGGTTCCTGCAAGCATTTACGGACTGGTGTTAATGCTGCTTGCTCTGGTAACGGGTATCGTTAAGATAGAACAGGTGAAGGACACTGCGATATTCTTAATTGAAATTATGCCGGTGATGTTTATTCCGGCAGCAGTAGGACTTCTGGACTCCTGGAGCGTTCTGCGTCCGACTATTGTGCCGGTGATTGTCATTACAGTACTTACGACGATTATTGTTATGGTCGTGACCGGAAGAGTGACACAGAATGTGATACGAAAGGGAAGGGAGAAAGAAGAAAATGAATAATTTTGCAGGAGATACCCTTTTCTTTGGTGTAGTAATCAGTCTCATTGGATATGAAATCGGAGCACTGTTAAAGCGTAAATTAAAGCTGGCGCTGTTTAATCCACTTTTGATTTCTATTATTTTTGTTATGGTTGTATTAAGTGTAGGCAAGATTGACTATGACAGTTATTATGAAGGAGCAAAGTATTTAAGCTATCTTTTAACCCCGGCAACGGTATGTCTTGCTGTTCCGTTGTATGAGCAGCTGGAATTGTTAAAAAAACATAAAAGTGCCATTGTAGCAGGAATTATATCCGGTGTCATTGCAAGTGTGGGAAGTGTGCTTCTTTTTGCGGTGATATTTCATCTGAATCATGAGGAATATGTAACCCTTCTGCCAAAATCCATTACCACAGCAATTGGAATGGGAGTATCTGAAGAACTTGGAGGAATCGTAACGATTACGGTGGCAGTAATTATCATTACCGGAGTCTTGGGAAATATGATTGCAGAAGTGGTATGCCGTGTATTTCATATAGAAGAGCCGGTGGCAAAAGGACTGGCACTCGGTACTTCCGCCCATGCAATCGGAACCGCCCGGGCCATGGAAATGGGAGAAGTAGAAGGAGCAATGAGCAGCCTTGCCATTGCAGTAGCAGGACTTCTGACAGTAGCAGCAGCAACTGTATTTGCTAATTTTTATTGATGTATTTATGATACAATAATTTTGCAAGGGATGAAAGGAGATTCAGATGAAGGACAGAGAGTATAAGAGAGTAATGGCATTCGTAAAAGATGGAATACGGAGCGGGGAGTTTCAGGTAGGAAGCAAGCTGCCAACAGAACGTGAAATGGCAGAAACACTTGGTATGTCACGTCCATCTATCCGGGAAGCATTAAAGAGTATGGAGAATATCGGATTGATTGAAAGCCAGCAGGGCTCCGGCAATTATATTTGCTGCAACATGGAAAAAAGCCTTTCAGAAGTAATTAATATGATGCTGCTATTGCAGCAGGTAGATAAGGATGAGCTTGCAGAGGCACGCTGCCTTTTAGAATACACAATAGGTCTTCTCGCGGCTAAAAACATGGGTAAACAGGATATTGCGGAGTTAAAAGCACTGGCAGAATCTATGCAGAATGCTGACCAGCAGAGAAGTTATGAGATTGACCGGGAGTTTCATCAGAAATTAATATTAGGTTCCGGCAACCGCTTCATGATTACGATTATGCAGGTATTTTCTGAAATTTATAAGGAAAGTATCAAAAAAGGCTGGGAAAATGCAGATGCCGAGAAATTTGAAAAAATGTGGAAGCTTCATGTAGAAATTGCAGAAGCAATCGAAACGGGAGACCAGAGAAAAATCGATGCTGCCGTACAGGCACATTATGATATTATTCATAAGTAAAATGATGGTAAAAAAATGCCCGGTAGTGGTTCCTTTTAGATAAGTCTGAAAAGAACCACTGCCGGGCTTTTTACGCGAGTAGCGAGAAAAATCGCATGCTTGCATGCAGATTTGGCGAGCACCGCGATAACTGCTGGAAACCTGCAAAGCGTGTTTCCCATGGTTACGCGGGTAGCTTAGCGGGCAAGTATTTCTAAGATTTCACCCACATACATGGTGTGAAGGTTGCCATCGGCATACCAGCTGCTTTCGATAGAAGAATCAATAAACTGGTCCGGAGTCATCTTTGTGGCAGATAATTTGCGGCAGATAAATACCAGATTTCCTTCGTCAATATAGGGTGTGTCCTTGCAGTAATCAAGATGCATTCGTGCATTCTCAATTTTATTTTCATCACGTCCGGAAACCGCTCCAAGATATTTTAAAGCTCCTTTATTGGACTCATCTAAAAAGGTCAGTGAAAATGTCTCACCATTATCAATAAATTCTTTGGTATAGCGTGTATCTCTTACAAAGATGTAGACAACATTTTTGCCCCAAAGGACACCAACACCGCCCCAGCTTGCAGTCATTGTATTTGCTTTTTTCTCATCACCTGCGGTGATTAACATCCATTCTTTGCCGATTTTAGTAAACGGATTCATTTCCATAAGGTCAATTGGATATGGTTGAAAAGTATGCATTATTTTTCCCTCCAGTAAATTCGTAATATGCATTTAGTATAGCATTGTATTTTTATAATTACTATGGGTTTGCGGTAAAAAGAATTCCGGAAAAGGTTTAAGTTATGAAATTTATTGATACAATTCTGCAATTCTGGAAACTGCCACATAAATTTCGGAAATACGGTACCAGGTACGGAAATCCACAATTCCGGTAACTGGAAGCCCAAAGATGGACTGGAATTTTTCTACGGCAGCTTTGGTGGCAGGACCATAAATGCCATCCACGGTAATAGTCGGAAGCGCAGGATAGTTACGTGCAATCCGGTTCAGCTGCTCCTGTAGCATCCGCACCTTATCCCCGGTAGAACCAATCTCAAGGTTGCTGCCCGGCCAGGAAGCAGGTACACCACTGATTTCATCCGCCGTGTTGATATACATACTGCTGCCGTAATAGTAGCGCAGAATCTCAATGGTGGAATATCCCTGGTCGGCTAAGTATTTCGACCCCCACTGAGTCAACCTTTTCCCATTTGCATATGTAGTACGTCTAAAGCCTTAGTTTATGCGGGTTTAGAGGGTGTCGGAGCAGTAGAGATAAATGTTTAATTCTTTCTTCTCACTGTCATAGACAATTTTATCTACAATGGATTTTAGCGCATTGCTTTTGGTGACGGTAGAGACATCCTCACTGGAAAGTATCTCATATACATTCTTAAGCCGGTTGCGCATGAGTTCCCTTGTATCTGTCTCAGATGGAACAGGAGCAGGGGTTAATTCTTCCAGCCGGCTTTCTATTTCTGTCCGTTCTTTGAAAAGAATGGCTTTATTGTCCCGGTATTCTTCTATGGTATCAATGCCATCCCGGTAAGCCTGCCGGATCCGTTCTTCTTTTTTCTCAATGTCATGTAGTCTTTCGGTGAGTATCTCATGGGCAGACTGGGCGGCTGGTTCTTCTGACTTGATGATTTTAAACTGGAGCGGTCGTACACCTTCCATAATTTCTTTCAGACCTTCTAATACAGCCGGTTCTAATTTCCGGGCGGAAATCTGATGGGACACGTTGCACTTCCCCTTTAAATATCCATAGCATTGAAAATTCGTGTATGTCCGTCCGTATCGTTTATCCTTATGAATGGAAGTGGAGAGGGAGCGTCCACAGGTGTGGCACTTTACCATGCCGGATAACCAGTGCCGGTGCAGTTCTGGTGGCTTGGCATATTTGGGTGCATATTCTGCCTTGATACGCTGCTGTGCCTTTTCGTACTGTTCTGCACTGATAATCGGCTCATGGCTGCCATCTCTTATAATCCATTCGGATTCATCCTTTAATGCTTTGTTATCGTTAGAATGACGGTTCCAGACGGATTTCCCAATATAAGTAGGGTTGTTTAAAATGTAGCCGATACTTCGTCTTTCAAATGGCTTTTTATGTGAGGTAAGATAGCCGAGGTCATTTAAGTGTTTTGCAATTGCAAACATACTGGCACCGTCTTCAGTATACATATCAAATATTATATGTACGATATGCGCTTCTTCCGGCACAATAACAGGAGTTTCTTTTGCGTGCATTACTTTATAGCCTAAAGGCGGTCTTGCCTGATTTCGTCCTCTTAAAGCGTTCTCCGTCATACCACGCACAACCTCACCGGATAATCGGATAGAATAGTATTCATCCATCCATTCTATGATTCGCTCAATCAATGAACCAAAGGGACCATCCACCAGTGGCTCGGATACGGAAATGACTTCCACATGGTCTTTCCGGAGCATGGACTTATAGACAATGGATTCTTCCTGATTTCTGGCAAATCTCGAATACTTCCATACCAGAATTACATCAAAGGGATGTTCTTTTGATTTGGCATGGGCAATCATATTCTGGAACTGCGGACGTTTATCCGCTTTACGTCCGGATATGCCATCTTCTTCATAGATATACTGATTGGAGATAATGATATTGTTCTTGGAAGCATAATCTAAGAGCAGCCGCCTTTGAGCGTCCGGGGATAGTTCTTCCTGCTTACCGGTAGATACCCGGATGTAGAGGGCACCGGTACGCATGGAGGTGTTGTCGGTCATGTTATCACTCCTTTGTTAAGTGTATGAAAAAATGGGTACAAAAATAACAGCCAGCGAGGAACGGGTGTTCCGCTTGCGTAGCTGCTTCCGGAATAATACAATATGCTTGCTTAGGGCTTTTGTATTATTCGGAAGCATATTCGATTATTCTTAATATAAATAGTATTGAGAATAATTAAGGTTTGTATTGACAATAAATAAATTCATAGCTATAATAATGCTTGTGATTAAATTAACAAGAAATGTTAATACATCACCTAAAACAGAAGAACATAGAGCAGAAATGTTCTTAATATTTATGAGATAAGCTGATAGTGTTTCTGGTGTGTACCAGAAAATGTCTGTCAGCTTTTTCTCATTTACGGAATAGGATGTTCCAATAAATCTATATACATAACACATCTTTTGAAATGAGTTGAACGCATACTGGTAGTTCGGTCATATTGAAACAACTGAATACATATATTACGTATTTGCTCTATGCTGAAAAAATCAAGGTTTTTTAATAGAAGTCCAGCCTTTTTATTTACATCAGGAATATTACTTATTTCTGAAAGCAACTGTTCGTAGTCACTTATTTTTGGCACTGAGTCCACTTGTTTCTTTATGTTTGATGGAATAAGTTTATCCTTTGTGTTATGCAAGGAGGTGTATATTAATAGTCTATTATTTACAGATATGTCTTCTGTTGCAGAAGAGACATATTTAAATACTGGTAATAAACGATTATTTGGAATTGATTTAAATCTTTCTAGGCACATACTATTAGGATCAAAATGTTTGTTATTTAATAAAATATCTTCAAAAATCATGTCATCTGCAAGCAAACCGTAACCATATTTATTTAAAATGCTTTCTCTATAACCGATTGCAATAGCAAGAGGTTTGTTTGCTAACTCCACATTTGTAAGGTCATCTAAGCCGACAATAATAGAAGAAGCATCCATTGAAGCAACACTTTGATCGACAATTGTTTTTACAATCTTTCTCGTTTCCCGAATTCGGACAGGTGATATTCCAGGAGTTATGTGGTTGAGAATATCGTAAATGAGAGAATAGTTATCTGTTTGAATTTCCGTAATAGGAATGTCTATGCCGCTTTTAGTTGTTATAGTACGCTTTATTTCTTTTAAGTCTTCCTCATTCTTTTTATAACTAATAAATACAAAGTGTTCATCAATATGTTCGAGTTCCTTGGAAGTAAGACATCCAAGAAATTCTGAAATAATAAGTTGGACATTCTCATCAGTAAAAGAATAACCAAGAAAGATAATCGGTGATTCAGCAAACAAAGTAAGCATTTTTGCAATAATCAATTTACGAGATTCTGTAAAATGAGAGTAGTCAGAATCCGTTATTACAATTGAATTTGCATCAGAGACACTTCCGTGGATTTTGTAAATTTCCGCAATATTATAGCTATCAGAAGAAAAAAGTTCATTCTGGTGAACAAAGACTTTAAAATCTGTTGAAAAAATATACTTTTCAAGAAATAAATCGTAGTTAGTTGTAATTACAGCAGATATTTTGTTTTTCATAGCTTTAAATTTAGATATTTCAGCATCTATTTTGGCAGAATGATAGATAGTCATTTTTTTAAAAAACTTTGAAAGAAACATTTTGTATGGTGAAATGCCACGCTGAACCCAATTAGGGTTTTTAACACGATCCAGTTTTATTTTTCGGTCAAAAAATGCTTCATTAAATTGATTTTCTATTATTGTAGCTAATTTTGTATTAACTTCGAAATCGGTTAACCCCTGACGAATAAATTGGTCTTTATATTTTTGAAATTGAAATGGATCCCCATTTATTTTTCGAAAAGATAATGAAAGTAGTTCATTCCAATCAGGATATCGATATAGATATCTTTTGGAAATACCAGAACCAATAAATAAAACTGGCATACGCTTACTTTCAACTATTTTATCAAGTACGGTCTTAGACATATAGGCTCCCCTCCTTTGGATATTTATGATAAATTTATATCAATTTAAGTACGGCAATTGCAGGCTCAAAATGACAGCCAGCAAGGAACAAGTGTTCCGCTTGTATAGTTGTTTCTGGAATGATACAATATGCTTGCTTAGGGCTTTCGTATTATTCGGAAGCATGCCGCCTTGCTTGAAAGAGTAGGGCGGTTTTTAAAATTTTGTTGTAAAAAATCACTGGATGACATATAATATACTTAACAAGAGAACCGAAAGCTAGATGAAGCCTAGCCGCCGGTAAATAAATATACTATTAAAAAAGTAGCGCTTTAGTTTACCAGACCAGAGGCGCTACTTTTTGCGTTTAACAAGTGTAACAACAAGAGTTATAACAGCGCAAAGCATAATTACAAAAGTAAATAAATCGCTATATGTAACCATTGGCACCAGCTCCCTTCAAAATATCCGGCAACTGGCATATCGCCCCTTCGGTTCCCTTAGTAAGTATATTATATTGTCAAAGTGGCTGCCTTAGTGCTGGTGGCACTGGGACAGTTTTTTATAATACATATTGAGATATTGTTTTTCCAAGTTCAATTATATTGCAGTTGCCTTTGAATTCAAATTTGGCAACAAAACCATTAGTGAAAAACAATTCCATTTCGCAATCTGGTATTAACTCAGCAAAACCAGGAGTTTGTACACTAAAATATTGCAGTTTGGAGTATGGAAGAGTAGAGTAATCTTTACGTTTTCCTGTAATTCCCTGAACATCAACAGTAATTATACGTTTGTTTGTAAATATTACCTGATCACGAATTGTCTTGTATGCTCCTAGTATACGTTCTCCATCAACAAATAAATTAGTAACATCTTTTTGTACATCTTTTTCTTCAATAGGTTTTAAATTAAATACCGTATTATCTGAAAAATTAATCATTTTAAGAATCCTCCTCGTCTTTTATATTATTTTGTATTTCAAGAACCCCTAAACAAGGTTCAAAAAATATCACATAATTATCAACGGTAGCATAAACACCATATTTACTTCTATAACAATTTATAGTTTCTTGCAAGAATTCTGGTGTTACTTCCAGATAATCTGCAACCTCTCCTAAATTACGACAGTGGTGGTTATATGCTTCTACAAGTCCCCGGAGACCAACCATTTTATTATAGGCTACCAATCTGCCACGCATTTCCTGTTTGCGGTTCTCCACGGTGGACTGGTCAATTATATCCCTGGTTGCGGTGTAATGGTGTCCTAATTCTTCAGCGAGGACACAAGCCTTTTCTGTACTGGTATCCAGATTCTGATTAAGGGCAATAGAGCCATCACAGTAAAGTCCTTTTATTCTATTAGAAAAATTATAATTTTCGTATACCGGCACATTATTATTATGTGCTTGGTCAAGAATTTCTTCGTATTTTGTCATGTTATCACTCCCTTCCATCTCATTATAAACATGAATGTGTCCCATAAAATGGACTTATTTTCTTTTGGATTTTACAAAGGCTGCAAATTTGCTTATTTCGTCCAATTCTTCATCTGTGTATTCATCACCATCAAAGTGAGCTGCAATTGTTTGCGGCTGTGGTTCTGGTTCATCCCATCCCATTAATTCTTGAGGAGATATTTTTAAAGCCTTGGCAAATTCTCTTATTTTAGATTCTGAAATATCAACTTCACCCTTTTCGATCTTTGCAATTGAAGAACGGTCCTTATATCCAGTTAATTCTGCTAATGTATCTTGAGACATTTTTAATTCAAGTCTTCTATTCTTAATATTATGGTAAAGATTAATCATAAGCGAAGCCTCCTTCTATCTTGTAGGTATATAATAACACTATGTGTAAAATAATTCAACAAATTTATTAAAAAGTGTTGACATTAATTCACACCGGTGATATAGTGAATCTAGTTCACGGAAAGGAAGTGATTTAGGAGTGGCAAATGTAGAACTGCTCAAGAAAAAAATAAGTGATTCTGGAATGACAGTATCTGCAATAGCGGATAAGTCAGGTATATTAAGAGAAACTCTTTACAATAGAATGAAGAGCGGAAATTTTTATGCTTCAGAAATAGTGTCATTGACAAAGGTTCTTCACCTTACTAGACGAGAGAGGGATGATATTTTTTTACCCTAGACAGTGAATTTAATTCACTAAAAGAACACTAATAAATGATTTAAAGAAGGGAGATGGCTAAAGTGCAGATTGGTGAAAAAGAGTATTCAGAAATCTTAATTACAGATGCAGATGGTGGCTTAATTGCCAGTATCACAGATAAGGATGTTATTGAAGAAAAGAATTGTAAAGTTGTGTGTGTACCAGTTGAAGATTAATCGAGGTTATTTCTGCTTGAACTATCTGGATTAGAAACTGGAGTTGCGATACCGTTAATGTTTCGTTGTTACATTCCAGAAATGAAGTACAAGCGTAACAACATAAGATGTACTGGAGGTGGTGGAGTGAAGACCAATGTTTATATCCGGTTTGGTGATGACACGAATTATAGAAATGTCAATACCTTAACGGATGAAGAAAAGAAAATTGCTGGGAATAAGTTAAATCAGCAGGCAGCAGATAGCATTGTAATAGCACCAAAGACCGCATAAGCGGCAGGAAGGACAAGCTATGAAGTATCTTGGAGACATAATTGCAGGAATAGGCTTTGTTGGAATGATATTAGGATTCAGTTCCTACGATACAAATCCGGTTATCTGTGGAGCAGTGGGAGTAGTTGGTACATTGCTGATATGGATTGGTTATAACGTGGACAAGCAGACCTGCAAGGAGAGTAAAGATGATTGTTACATTAGAAAAGGATGATGCACTAAAAACTTTGGCGAGTTCGCATCATCCTTCGAAAAGGGGATATAAAATATCCATTTCGTGCATTGTAACACAAAATTAGTAAGAAGTAAAGAAAGGTGGTCTTATGTATACCTGTAAGAAGTGTAAGGCAAATGTAGATGCCGGGGAACTGGTTGGCGGTGTGTGTGATGACTGCCGGGAAGAAGAGAAAAAAGAAAAGGATATCCAGTATCACTTTAATAAGCTGGTAATGGCAACAAACTTTAAACAATTAGAATTGGAGGAATTATTTAAATGAATATTACAAAAATTAAAATTAAAAATCTTTTTGGAATTAAGGAATATGAAACAGATGGTAAGAGCTTGGAATTGTCAGGAAAGAATGGAGTTGGAAAATCGTCTGTAATAGATGCCATCAGATATGCGCTTACTAATAAATCTAGTAGGGAGTACATAGTACGACAGGGGGAAACAGAAGGAGAAATCCTTGTTGAGACAGATACCGGACTTGCCATAGACCGTAAAGTCAGAACGAACATGGCTGCCTATAAATCTGTAAAGCAGAATGGTCTTGAGGTAAAGAGTCCAGAAGCTTTTCTTAAGGATATTTTTACACCCCTACAGTTAAATCCGGTGGAATTTATGAATATGGATTCAAAGCATCAGAATGCACAGATTTTAGATATGATTGAATTTCCTTGGACAATGGACACGATAAAAGAATGGTTCGGAGAAATTCCGTCTTGGGTAAATTATGAGCAGAATATATTATCTGTACTGAATGATATTCAGGCAGAAAATGGAGTTTACTTCCAGAATCGGCAGGATATTAATAGAGATATTCGAAATAAAAAAGCATTTGTTGAAGAAATTGCAGAAACTATTCCAGCCGGTTATCAGGTAGATAAATGGGAAAAAGCAAGTGCGGGTGACATTTATCGTGAAATTGAACGAAGACAGAAAGAAAATCAGCAGATTCAAAATGCAAAGCAGATTATTGAAAACAGAGATAATAAGATTCGAAAATTTGAAGCCGACCGACAGATAAGTATTTCAGCATTAAATACAGAAATTGGCAACCGTGAAAATCAGATAGACAAAGACATTTTAAAATTACAGGAACAGATTAAGGCGTTAGAGACTGAAAAAATGGGACTTGCTGATAAGAGGAAAGATAAGCTGGATGTAATAAATCGTACATATCAGGCAAATGTTGCAGAGTATGAAGCCGAATGCAGAGAATATGAAAAGTATATTGATATGGAACCATTTGATACAGATGAACTTTCAAAACAGGCAGCGGAAATTGAAAATATGAAGAGCCATATCAATGAATACCATAGAATGCAGAGATTGCAGGAAGAAGTGGAAGATCTACAAAATCAGTCACAGGCTCTTACTGATAAGATTGAGAAAGCAAGAGCACTCCCAGGAGAGATACTTGAAAATTGTACTATTCCGATTGAAGGTCTTACGGTTGAAAATGGAATTCCTCTTATTAATGGACTTCCGGTATCAAATCTGTCTGATGGACAGAAACTTGACCTCTGTGTAGATGTAGCCATTCAGAAACCAAATGGATTACAGATAATCCTTATTGATGGGGTAGAAAAGTTGGCAACAGATATGAGAGAAAAATTATATCAGAAATGTAAATCTAAGGGGTTACAGTTTATTGCAACAAGAACTACAGATGATACTGATATGACAGTAGTGGAATTATAGGAGGTTAATGATTTATGAATGAAATGGTTACATCAGAAGGCAATAAAGCAGTTAGAAGTGCACAAACCGAAATGATGATAAGTAGACAGGCACAGGAAGTACAGGCGGCTATGGTAGTTGCAAAAAAATTCCCTCGAGACGAGTATGCTTCCATTGAAAAGATAAAAAGAACCTGCCAGCGTTCTACATTAGCAGAACAGGCAATTTATTCTTACCCAAAGGGTGGTCAGAATGTTAGTGGTCCATCTGTCCGTTTGGCGGAAGCTTTGGCGCAGAATTGGGGAAATATTGATTACGGAATTATTGAGTTAGACCAGAAAGATGGAAAATCTGAAATGATGGCATATGCATGGGATTTGGAAACCAATACTCGGGTGACAAAGATTTTTAATGTAGAACATAAAAGAGACACGAAAAAAGGTTCCTATGTGTTGACGGATAGCAGAGATATTTATGAAGCAACTGCAAATTTCGGCGCTAGAAGAATGAGGGCATGCATTCTGGGAGTTATTCCTGGAGATGTAGTTGACATGGCTGTAAATGAATGTAAAGAAACGCAGAAAAAGGGGTACGGAGAATTACCAAGTCAGGAGAAAATTAATAAGATAGAAAAGCTGTTTAAAAAGGACTTTGGAGTTACTAAAGCACAGATTGAAGCATATGCAGGTCGCAATATGGGAGATTTTGGGGCAGATGAATGTACAGATTTATGGGGAGTTTATACTGCTTTAAAAAATGCACAGGCAAAAGTTGAAGATTATTTTCCTGTGGAAAAAGAAGTACCAGATCCATTTAAGAAACAGAAGGAACAGATAGAAAAAGAAGCTTCGGAGGTATTTGATAATGTTGTTGAATAATGAAAATTATTATAGTCAGGAAGCCAATCGAGAATATTTAAGTGTAAGCCAGTATAAGGACTTTGTTGGAACCTATGGAAAAACAGGTTGTGAAGAGTATGCACTTGCAAAGTTAGATGGCAGATGGGTTGAAAATATGGAAGATTCAGATGCATTGATGGTTGGCTCATATGTAGATGCTCACTTTGAAGGAACGCTTGATTTATTTAAGGCAAAGCATTCGTGTATGTTCAAGCGGGATGGGGGATTACAGGCGAAATATTTAAAAGCAAATGAAATGATACAGCGGTGTGAAAGGGATGAACTTTTCATGCAGTATATGAGTGGAGAAAAGCAGGTTATTATGACTGCAGAAATGTTTGGAGCAAAATGGAAGATTAAAATAGACAGTTATCATCCAGATAAATGTATTGTTGATTTGAAAACGTGTCAGAGTATTACAAAGGAATTTTATCATTCAGATACCGGGCATCTTAATTTTCTTGCTGAATGGGGCTATTACATTCAAGGAGCGGTTTATCAGAAGGTAGTAGAAATTAATACTGGAAAAAAACTTCCATTCTTTATAGCTGCAGTATCAAAGGAAAAGGAACCTGATTTGCAAATTATTGCAGTGGAACAAAGTCTATTGGATGAAGCACTTACAGATGTAGAACATAATGTGCCAAAGATTCTGGCATTGAAGAATGGAGCATTAAATCCAGTTCGTTGTGAACACTGCGATTATTGTAAGCATACACGCATTTTGCACGCTCCAATCTGGTCGAGTGAGTTAATTGGAAATGTGTGATTAATTATAAATTATAGGGTTGAAACACCCGCAGAAATGCGAAAGAAACTGATTTACTGACATTTTTATTACATATCACAAATTTGTTACTTATTGAGAGCGAAGGCTTTACCTCCTGCTGGCATCAGTGGGAGGGGAAAGGAGTGACAGTGGAATTCACAATTAAATTAAAACCAATTACAAAGAAGAACAGCCAGCAGATTGTTACCGGTAAGAATGGCAGACCATTTATTATTCCATCTGCAGCGTATAAGAAATATGAAAAGGCTTGTAAGCCGTTCATGCCAAAGGTGGTAGCACCAATAGATTATCCGGTTAATGTGAAAGCAGTCTTTTATATGCAGACCAAACGGAAGGTTGACCTTACCAATTTACATGAAGCATTGCATGACATTCTGGTGAAATATGGTGTGTTGGAAGATGATAATTTTAAAATCATTCAGTCTACGGATGGTAGCAGGGTATCTTATGATAAATGGAATCCAAGAACGGAGGTAGAGATAACAAGGGCAGGTGATGATATTGAATGTGATTGATTACATACCGGTAGGGCATAAGAATGCAGTCACCCGGCAATACCTTACTACTGTAACCGGACTTGATGATAGAACGATTCGAAGAATGATAGAAAAAGAATGCACCAGGGAGCATCCTATTTTAAATATGCAGGATAGAAAAGGTTATTTTCAGCCTGCAGCTAATGAAATGCATCTGGTTAAGCAGTATCTGGCACAGGAAAATCATAGGACAGTTAAGATTCGAAAGAAACTGTCTGAGATTAAGAAATATGCCAGGAGCCAGAATGAAGTGGAGAAAAACCAGATAAGTATATTTGATTGTATGGGCGGTGGTAGTGATGGATAAAAACAGCTTTGTCATGTATACCACTTACGCAGAGCATATCAACCTTCTAACAATGGAACAGCGTGGATTGCTGCTCACTGCCATCATGAATTATGCATCCGGTGAGCCACTTCCAGACATGGACGGTATGACACGGATGGCATTCAGCTTCATAAAAGTACAGATGGACAGAGACAGTGAAAAGTACCAGGCAACCGTTGAAAAACGCAGAGAATCCGGGAAGTTAGGTGGCAGACCATCCACGAAAGCAAATGGTTTATCTGAAAAAGCAAAAAAAGCAAATGGTTTTTCGGAAAAGCAAACGAAAGCAAAAAAACCTGATAATGATAATGAATATGATAATGATAATGTTAATGAATTAAAAGAGAGTATAGAGAAAAGGCACTTCGTGCCCCCTACCACACAAGATGTAGCAGATTACTGCAAAGAGAAAGGAATCACCACTGTTGATGCAGAGCGTTTTGTTGATTTCTATTCTTCAAAGGGTTGGATGGTAGGGAAGAACAAAATGAAAGATTGGAAAGCCGCAGTTCGTAACTGGGGGAGGAAGGATGCAGCCGCCGAACCCAATAATACCAAGGGGAATAAGTTCACGAACTTCGAACAACGTTCGTATGATTACAGAGAGCTTGAAGGGAAGCTGCTGGCGGCTGGAAAGGAGTAGGCTTTGGCAAAATATTATTACAACGTATTTGAAAATGGGAAACTGGTCATGGAGAAAGTCACCAGTAAGGAAATCTGTAATCAGCTTGGATTTAGAAGACAAAATTTAACAGATTATATTCAACGGCAACTGAAATACAAAGGTGTTTACACATTCAAGAGATATGGTGATGAAGAACCAGAACACAGTTATTATGACCGGTCATTATCAAGATTCACACCTCAGATGCTTCGGGAATGGCGGACAATGAATGCCCGGTATGGAAAGAAGGCTGGCAATGTGTAAATACGAGAAAGGGAAAAAATGTGATAGAGGATGCAGGTACTGGAATACCTGTGCAGGAAGGAGAGTGAAATATGTCTAAAGCAGTATTGGTTATGGATATGCCGGAATCGTGCAGTATGTGTAAATTCCTGTATGAGTTTCAAGGCATTAAGAAGTGCCAGCTCATGAATGTACTCAACAATGGAGCATCAAGACTGTCACAGAATACTTTCACCAAGAAACGGCATGAAAAATGTCCGCTCCGGGAACTGCCAGAGAAAGCAAATCATCCTGATTATTGTGATAATGGGAGATTTGATAAAGGCTGGAATGCTTGCTTAGACAAAATTTTAAAATAAATCGAAAGGAGTGAGAGGTTTGCTGGCCAGCGTAAAAGAGCTCTTTACTCCAGAAACAAATGGAATCAGTACAGGAAAGAATGGAACGGCTTGGAACGTATGAGAAGATAGCATCTTTTATGCAGAAAGAAAAACAGCCGTATGAATTTAAAAGAAAATATGCTCAGATAAGAGCAAAGGAATTTGCAACAGAATGTGATGGAAGAGGATTAAATTATCATGTTTCGGTTGGTGGATTGGATAGCATTATTTTATACATATTTCTCCATGAGGTGTGCGGAATAGATGTTCCGGGAGTATCGGCATCCACTTTGGAAGATAAAAGTATACAGAGGGTACATAAGGCTTTAGGAATTATCAATGTACCACCACTGAAAAGGGATGATGGTACTTATTGGACAAAGGCGAAAGTAATACAGGAATTTGGATTTCCGGTCATTTCAAAAGAAGTGGCAGCCAAGGTAGAATTGCTACAAAATCCATCAGAGAAAAATAAAACTGTCCGTCATGCAATTATAACCGGGGAAACCGGAGAATACGGCGGCTGGCAGAAAAATTCTAAGATGCAGCTTAATCAAAGATGGCTAAAGTTGTTCGGCGGCTATGAAAATGAAACCGAAGGATGTGACTTCCAGAAACCGGATTTCTTGGTATCAGCGAAATGCTGTTATTATCTCAAAGAAAAAAATTGTGATGATTGGGGTAAAGAACATAACAGCGTACCGTATTTAGGTCTGATGGCATCTGAGGGCGGCAGACGTGCCAAGAGCCTGCGGATGAATGGCTGCAATTATTTTGGAGCATCAACAATAAGGTCGGCACCATTTGCCATATTTGGCAGACAGGATATATTAAAGCTGGCATTGGAAATGGATGGTCTTTGGAAAAATGGATTGAAAGAAAAATATTATGAAGTAGGTTTGAAAAAAGGACGGATTACAGAGAAGTTTAAAATGCCGGATTCATTAATACCAGAAATCTATGGAACAATCGAGAAAAAGCCAGACGGAACACTTTATACTACCAAAGCGCAACGTACCGGTTGCAGTATGTGTGGATTTGGAATCCATATGGAAAAGAGACCTCATAGATTTGACCTATTGCACGAAAGCAATCCAAAAGAATGGGATTATCTGATGTTCCATATGTGCAAAGACAAAGACGGGAATGATTATGGATGGGCGAAAGTGCTTGACTATATCGGTGTTGGTTGGGATCCGTCCACGATCGGTGGCAATTGTAAAGGTCAAATGAGATTAGAAGATTTTATGAAATGACGGGTTTGAGGGGATTTGAACCCCTCGGTGTCCAATATTACTTACCCTTTTGCTCCTGTTTCATTGGTTCTGTGCAAAACCCACACGCACCTGCACCCGCCGAAACTGTATTAAATACGTCAATTATTGCCATAAGTGTACCTCCAGAAAAAATAAATCTAAATTTATAGTTACTATTGAGATTACACGACCATAAGACAGAGCAACAAGAAAAAAGAATAGTAAGCAATGAGATTATTGGCTATTTATGCATAGATAGTATATAACACAAAGCAACAAAATTCAAGAAAGGAGCCGGAACCTATCCGGATAAAAGGCGCGCCGGGTTCCTTTCAGAAGAAATGGATTATAAAGATTTTTTAGCAAATAAAAGATTTGTATTGGAAAGTAGTGGATTTGATATTGAAAAAGCAGAATTGAACCCTATGTTGTATGAGTTCCAGAAAGATGTTGTGAGATGGGCATTGAAGAAAGGAAAAGCGTGTATATTTGCCGATTGTGGACTTGGAAAAACACCGATGCAGTTATCGTGGGCATATCAAGTACATAAACATGTAGGCGGCAAAATACTGATTCTTGCACCATTGGCGGTAGCAGAACAGACACGACGTGAAGCTGAAAAGTTTGGATATGCTGCAAAGGTAGTAGAGGAACAGTCGCAATGTATTGATGGAATCAATATCACGAATTATGAGAAGTTAGACAGATTTGTTGCGAATGAATTTGTCGGAGTGGTACTTGATGAAAGTAGTATTTTAAAGTCTTATTCTGGCAAAGTCAGAACAGCGATTATTCAGAACTTTCATGATGTGCCGTATAAATTGGCATGTACGGCTACACCAGCACCAAACGATTATATGGAACTTGGAAATCATTCTGAATTTTGCGGAGTTATGACAAGGGCAGAAATGCTTTCAATGTTCTTTGTGCATGATGGCGGTCAAACTTCGAAATGGAGATTAAAAGGACATGCTGTTGATGTATTTTGGCAGTGGCTTGCAACGTTCAGCGTATTTATTGATAATCCGGCAAATATCGGATATGAGGTTTCTGGTTATAATCTGCCACAACTTAATATTAAAGAAATCATTGTTGACGGAGATGAACCAATCAAGGAAACATTGACACTTACAGAGCGTAGGCAGGCGAGAAAAGACAGCCTTGATCTCAGATGTGAAAAAGCTGCAGAAATCGCAAACAATTCAGATGAACAATGGCTTGTATGGTGTGACCTGAATGATGAAAGTGCAAAGTTGCATGAGGTTATCCACGATTCTGTTGAAGTGAAAGGTTCTGACAAACCGGATCATAAAAGTAATTCAATGATCGGATTTTCAGAGGGGAAAATCAAATGCCTTGTTACAAAACCATCAATAGCAGGATTTGGAATGAATTGGCAGAATTGTCATAACATGATCTTTACTGGGTTATCTGATAGCTATGAGCAGTTTTATCAAGCTGTGAGACGGTGTTATCGATTTGGTCAGAGCCTGCCAGTAAATGTGTATATCATTATTTCTGCAAAAGAGGGGTGCGTAAAAGAGAACATCGAGAGAAAACAGGCTGATTTCTTAAAGATGCAGCGTGAAATGACAGAACTTACAAAGGAGATTACAAAAAAAGAACTAAAGAGTACGTGCAGAATTAGCACACCTTATGAACCAAAAGTATCTATGGAGTTACCAGAATGGGAGGAATTTGATTAATGAACGTATTAGAACAGGTAATTGAAAACAGATATGCGCTTTATAATGGGGATTCATGCGAAATTGCAAAGGCAATCCCAGATAACAGTATACACTATACGATCTTCTCCCCGCCGTTCGTAAGCCTGTATGCATATTCAAACAGTGATAGAGATATGGGAAACAGTAAGGGCGATGATGAATTTTACAATCATTTTATCTTCCTTGCCAAAGAATTATACAGGGTAACAATGCCGGGAAGGTTGCTTTCTTTCCACTGCATGGATCTGCCACTTATGAAAGAGCGAGACGGAGTTATCGGATTGAAAGATTTCCCGGCGATTATCCGGCAGATTTTTGAGGATTGCGGATTTATTTATCACAGTAAGGTCACGATCTGGAAAAATCCGGTCACTGAAATGCAGAGAACAAAGGCACTAGGATTGTTGCATAAACAGATAAGAAAAGACAGCACAATGAATCGACAGGGCATACCTGATTATATCATTACACTGCGAAAGCCGGGAGAAAACCCAGAACGAGTATCACATACACATGAATCATTTCCGGTTAACGTGTGGCAGAATTATGCAAGCCCTGTTTGGATGGATATTAGACAGAGTGACACTTTACAGAAAAAATCAGCAAGAGACGATAAAGATGAACGTCATATTTGTCCTTTGCAGCTTGAAGTAATTCAGAGATGTATCGAGTTGTGGACAAATCCAAATGACATTGTACTAGATCCATTTGCAGGGATTGGGTCTGTGCCGTACACGGCTGTAAAAATGGGGCGCAGGGGAATTGGCGTTGAATTGAAAGAAAGTTATTATAATCAGGCTGTAAATAACCTTGAAATAGCAGTGAAGGGAGATGTTATGGAATGTCCAGTTGGTCAAATGAGTATCGAAGATTTTTTAACGGCGAACCCTGCATAAGACAAATGGAGATTGAGGACTTCCCGGAGGTAATGCCATGATTAATGGAGAACTTATAGTAGATAATTTCGCCGGTGGTGGTGGAGCTTCTACTGGAATAGAACTGGCAACCGGCTATAGCGTGGATATAGCAATCAACCACGATCCGGAAGCAATACGGATGCATAAAGCAAACCATCCAAATACAAAGCACTATTGCGAGAATGTGTGGGCAGTAGACCCAGTAAGGGCTTGTGGTGGTCATCCCGTTGCACTTGCATGGTTTTCACCGGATTGTAAGCATTTTTCCAAAGCCAAGGGCGGTAAGCCTAAGGATAAAAATATCAGAGGTCTTGCATGGGTAGCTTGTAGATGGGCAGGTCTTGTTAGACCTAGAGTAATCATGTTGGAGAATGTGGAAGAATTTAAAACATGGGGACCATTGAACCGGAAGCATCACCCAATCAAAAGCAAGCAGGGAAAGACATTTGAAAAGTTTGTGCAACAGCTTACCGATTTAGGCTATGAAGTACAGTTTAAGGAGTTGGTTGCTGCTGATTATGGAACCCCTACCATGCGCAAGAGATTCTTCATGATTGCAAGGTGCGATGGAAAGCCGATTGTCTGGCCAGAGCCGACACACGGACCATCGGACAGTGAATTGGTAAAGGCAGGATTCCTTAAGCCATATGTGGGAGCATATACGCAGTTGGATTTTTCTCTGCCTTGCCCGAGCATCTTTGATACTTCGGAAGAAATCAAAGAAAAGTACGGCATCCGTGCGGTTCGACCGCTGGCAAAGAAAACAATGGACCGGATAGGAAGAGGACTTAAAAAGTTTGTTATAGATGAAGATGAACCATTTATTGTAGATGGGAAAATGCCATTCCTTATCCAGTACCATTCCTATAATGGAAACGATGTAAGAGGACAGAAAATAACAGACCCGCTTATGACGTTGGATGGGTCAAACAGATACGGACTTGTGTGTGCATTTGTGAGCAAATTTTACAAGAGTGGAGTCGGACAGGATATAAGAGAGCCATTGCATACGGTGACAACATCGCCTGGACACTTTGGGTTGGTAATGGCATATCTGATTAAATATTATGGTTCGGAAGAGGGCGGGCATGACATTCGAGATCCGTTGGACACTTTAACATCAAAGGACCGTTTTGGATTGGTAGAGGTATACGGTACGAAATATCAGATATATGATATTGGGTTGAGGATGTTGGAACCGAAAGAACAGTACAGGTGCCAGGGATTCCCGGATGATTACATAATTGACCATGATTACACCGGGAAAATATATCCGAGAAGCGAGCAGGTGAGAAGATGCGGCAATGCAGTATGTCCACCAATACCGGCAGCATTGGTAAAAGCAAATTTACCGGAGCTGTGTGTAGCAAAGCGCACACCAAACATGAGAGTTAAGGCAGAGCAGACCGGACAGCTCCGGTTTGCCTAACCTTTAATTTTTAAATACAAATAACAGAACCATGCTATCATCATTCCGCCGCCCATAATATTATATGCGAATGAGAGGAATGATATTAGCCGTTTGATTATATTGAGAATTGCATCTACTATTTCCATATAGTAATTCTCATAAATATTAAGTAAGAGAAAAGTGGAAAAAGTATCAAAGTCACGATTTAATTTAAAAAATAATATGTAGAGAATGAATGTAAAAAATATTCTCTTATAATATACCTTAAATGTAAAAATTGTTTTCATAGCATATACCTCCTAGATTTAAAATTTTTTATCTAATGAGAATATGTACGAAAAAGGTCAGAATTTTTTGATTTTTTGCAAGGGGAAAATGAATATGCAGATAATTGGAAAGGTTAATAGTGATATGGCAAGAACGTTTTGCCAATATTGACAAAACGAAAACAGGAGGAATGAAATTGAACAAAGATATATTAATGGATTACATAGATGCATGTGAACTGGTAAAGGAAACCGAAGCAGACATTCAGAAGTTACGGAAAACCGAAGTGGTACATGACAAAGTATCTGGGAGCAACCCTGATTTCCCATTCCAGGCACAAAATTTCAATATCAGTGGACAGGTAGAGCATTACATGGAATCATCCGAACTGGAGAAAGAAAAACAGCTGCTGCAGGATAGGATGGTAAAAGCACGATATAAGAAGATTATGGTAGAGAAGTGGATGGCGAATGCACCGGCACGGATCCAGAGACTTGTAAGGCTTAAGTATTTTGAAAGGTTATCATGGGAGCAGGTGGCGGAACGGATAGGTGGTAGCACTTCGGCGGATAGTGCAAGAATGGAATTAAAAAAATATTTAAAAAAATAAAAATAGTTTCGTTTTTTTCACACATTTCGTTTTTGGTGTAGTAATATGTTATTAAGCCGAAAAGGCAAAAGACCTTTCCGGAACTTCATAACTCATGGGCACTCGAAAGGGTGCCTACTCCCCAATAAAAGAAGATTAATAGGCACTGTGCATAAGCATGGTGCTTTTTTCGTAGAAAGACAAGAATGAATAGAGAAAGATATAGTGATCCGACGGCGGATATTGCAATAAGCAATGTGATTAGAATAGAAAAGATGAAAAAACAGGATGGTGGTAGTATTGGCAAGAAGTCCAAACGAAAAGAAAGAGAAAGCCCACGAACTGTATAACAGTGGAATGAAGCTGGTTGAGATTGCAAGTCAACTAGATTGTTCCGCTGCCACAATCAGAACATGGAAAAATCGATATAAATGGGATGAAGATGAAAATGAAACGTTTCAAAAGAAAAGTGAAACAAAGCGAAACGTTTCAAAAAAGAAAATTAAAAAAAAGCTAAGTAAAGAAGAGGCTGTAGCGGATGAAGTTGAACAAGTAATTCAAAATACTGATTTGACTGATAAGCAACAGCTTTTTTGTGTGTACTATATTAGGTGCTTTAATGCTACAAAAGCATATCAAAAGGCATATGAATGTGATTATACAACTGCAATGGTCAATGGAAGTCAATTACTTAGAAATACTAAGGTAAAAGATGAAATTATACGATTGAAACGAGAACGATTTAATAGAGAATTTCTAAGTGAATCCGATGTATTTCAGAAGTATATGGATATTGCATTTGCTGATATAACAGACTTTCTTGAGTTTGGAACAGAAGAAGTTCCAGTGATGGCAATTTATGGACCTGTAAAGGTAAAAGACCCAGATACTGGAGAAGAAAAGCAATTAACAAAGACAGTTAATACAGTTCATTTTAAGGACAGTATAAATGTAGATGGCTCAATCTTGTCAGAAGTAAAGCAAGGAAAAGATGGTGCGAGCATTAAGCTTGCCGATAGAATGAAAGCGTTACAGTGGCTTTCAAATCATATGGATTTAGCTACAGAAAAGCAGAAAACAGAGATTGAGCAAATCAAAGCACAGACAGAAGTGTTAAAACTTAAGACTCAGGGTGAGGAAGAAGATGATACCGTAGATGATGGATTCATAGCAGCATTAAATAGAACTGCAGCAGAGGATTGGAAAGATGAAGAAGAGTAGACAGATTTTTCATTTCAAACCATTTTCCAAAAAGCAGCGTAAGGTTTTGAACTGGTGGTGTGATGATTCACCAGTAAAGGATAAAGATGGAATTATTGCAGACGGAGCAATCCGTTCCGGTAAAACGGTCTGTATGTCATTATCCTTTGTATTGTGGGCAATGACTACTTTTAATGGTCAGAATTTCGGAATGTGCGGAAAGACAATCGGCTCATTCCGGCGAAATGTATTGTTCTGGCTGAAACTGATGCTAAGAAGCCGGGGGTATAAGGTAGTAGACCATAGAGCTGATAATCTGATTGTTATCTCTAAGGGAGATGTAGTTAATAATTTCTATATATTTGGTGGAAAAGATGAAAGTTCACAGGACCTTGTGCAAGGTATCACATTAGCCGGAGTCTTTTTTGATGAAGTAGCACTGATGCCGGAATCATTTGTGAACCAGGCAACCGGACGTTGTTCTGTGGATGGTTCTAAGTATTGGTTCAACTGCAATCCTGATGGACCATATCATTGGTTCAAGGTAAATTGGATTGATAAAATAAAGGAAAAGAATCTGTTGTATCTTCATTTTACAATGGATGATAACCTCTCTCTTACTAAAAAGATAAAAGAGAGATACCGCAGCATGTATACCGGGGTATTCTTCCGAAGATATATATTAGGTCTGTGGGCAATGGCAGAGGGTATTATTTATGATATGTTCAATGCTGATGCTCATGTGACCAAGGAAGAGCAGGAATTATATCCTACCGGAAAATATATCAGTATTGACTATGGAACCCAGAATGCAACAGTATTCCTGATGTGGGAAAAATCATTAAGTGGCAAATGGTGCTGCACAAAAGAATATTATTATTCTGGAAGGGATAAGGGAAAGCAGAAAACAGATGCAGAATATGCAAAGGACTTAAAGGACTTTGTTGGAAATAAGAAAATAAGAGCAGTAATTGTAGACCCGTCCGCAGCTTCCTTCATAGCGGAACTACGGAAGAAAGGGTTTACGGTAATTAAAACAAAAAATGATGTAGCAGATGGAATCCGTCTGGTTGGGACATTACTCAATCAGAAACGGATTCTTTTTTATGCGTGTTGCAAGAATACGCTTAAGGAATTTGCTTCTTATATATGGGATGCAAAAGCAGCAGACCGTGGAGAAGACAGACCAGTGAAGCAGTATGACCATGCAATGGATGCGGTACGTTATTTTTGTAGCACCGTGCTTGGCAATCAGGTAGCAAGAATAAAAAGTAAGCAGCAACTTGGATTTGGATAGGAGGTTAAAAAGTGTTTGTATTTACATATCCGGCAGAAAAGTATGATGAACTTAATATAAGAAAAACAGATATATTACATTTAATTAATAAGCACATCACAGTAGCATCTGCTTTGAAAAAGAAAATGGATTACTATGAGGGAGAGCAGGCAATCCTTGAACGCAAGAAAGAGGATGGAGCACCAAATAATAAACTGGTATGTAATCATGCGAAAGATATTTCTGATACAGCAACAAGTTATTTTATCGGTGAGCCAGTTACATATAAGTCAGATGATGATATATCAGATTTGTTAAAAGCACTGGAGAATGCCGGGGCAGATGAAGCAGATGGTGATAATGGTCTTGATTTATCCATTTATGGACTGGCATTTGAGTATATGTATGCCAAAGAGGGACAGACTGAGCTTGTATGTAAGAATCTTTCACCGCTTAGAACATTTATGGTATATGACGATACCATTGAACAGAATGAATTATTTGCAGTTTATTATTATCAGAAAAAGGATGACACTGATACTTATCCAACACAGTATATTGCAACAGTGCTTACACAGAATTATAAGTATGTGCTTAATATACAGGATAGTAATGAGCCACAGGAAACGACAGAGGAACCACAGCCACATTATATGGGAGAGGTTCCGGTCAATGCATATCAGAATAATAAGCTTGGAATTGGGGATTTTGAGTTACAGATTCCGCTTATAGATGCATATAATGCCATCATGTCTGACCGGGTAAATGATAAGGAGCAGTTTGTAGATTCTATTCTGGCAATATACGGAACACTGCTTTCTGACGAGATAGAGGATGAAGGAGAAGGCACCGGAACACAGAAAGCAATGAAGAAACTGAAAAGGGATAAGCTGTTGGAACTTCCGGACGATTCAAAAGCGGAATATCTTACACATACCTTTGATGAAGCGGGAGTGGAAATCTTACGAAAAGCTATTGAGCAGGATATTCATAAATTCAGTCATATCCCTTGTATGACAGACGAATCCTTTGGAGGAAATGTATCTGGTGTTGCAATGGAATTCAAATTGCTTGGAATGGAGAATATCACCAAAATAAAGACCAGATATTATAAAAAAGGTCTTCGTAAGAGATTAAGGATATTCGCACATTGGCTGTCTGTTAAAGGAAAAAATGTTGATATATCCGGTATTAAGACTATATTTACCAGATGTATGCCAAAGAATCTGTTGGAAATTTCACAGTGGGTTAGCAATCTTTGGGGTAAGGTCAGCCGGAAAACATTACTTTCTCAGATTCCTTTTGTAGATGATGTGGAAGCAGAACTTACGGCAGTTAATGAAGAAGAGGAAGAAGCTATAGAGAAACAGAAGAAATTATTTGATAATCATCCAAATGATAAATTAGAGGAAGATGCGGATGGCGAAGCTTAATTACTGGGAGTGCAGGGAAGCACAGGATATGTATAATTACATGGAAAGTGCAGAGAAAAAGGCGGATGAAATAGCACAGCTATATTTGAAAGCATCCCGGTATATTTCTACGCAGGCAGATCAGATATTTGATAAATACAAAGGCAAATATGGTCTGTCTGAAAGCGAAGCACGCAGACTGTTGAATGAATTAAAGGATAAGACCTCACTGGACGAACTTCTGCAGAAGCTTAGAGATGGGGATTCTAATGACAGCCGTAAAGAGTTGAGAAAACAGCTAGAATCGGCTGCATACCAGGCAAGGCTGGAAAGATTACGGCAGTTACAGAATCAATTAGATTTTGTAATGATGAGAGTTTATAAGCAGGAGTTGCAGCGTAACTGTAGTTTTTACACTGATTTTGCGAATGAAGCCTACTATCGTGAAATGTATAATATTCAGCAGAGAGCAGGTGCAGCATTTTCATTTGCCCATATATCCAAGGATACAATTGAAGAGGTAATAAATAGCCGGTGGTCTGGTGAAAATTATTCCTCCAGAATATGGAAGAATACAAAAGCATTAGCACAGGAATTAAAGGAGCAGTTACTGCTTGAACTGGTTACCGGTAAAACACACCGGGAGATAGCCAATGAGATTGCTAATAAGTATGCAGCAGGTGCCAGCAGAGCCAGACGGTTAATAAGAACAGAGAGTAATTATCTCGCTGGGGAAATGAGTTTTAAAGCATATGCGGCAGCAGGCATAGAAAAGTATATGTATTTGGCAGTGCTGGATTTAAAGACTTGTACCACTTGTTGCAGAACGTTGGATGGAAAGATATTTTATACAAAGGATAAAAAGGTTGGTGTCAACTGCCATCCAATGCATCCGTGGTGCCGGTGTACGGAAATAGCTGTTCTGGATGAAGAATGGCTAAAGGATATGACCAGAAAAGCATTAGATCCTAAGACGCATAAGAAGATAGATGTACCGTTAACCATGAGTTATGCTCAATGGTATCAGAAATATGTGGAAGGGAACCAGGATGCTAAGCTGGAAGAAAAGAGAATCCGAAATATAACATCAGATAGGATTCAGTATAAAAAATATCGGGAGATTCTTGGCGAAGAAGTGCCGGAAACACTGGAAGAATTCCAAAAAATGAAGTATAATAATACTGAAAATTGGGAACTGTTTAGAACGTATACTCGCTCCGTGAAGAATGGCATGATATCATCACTATCAGGATTTACTAATTATCAAAAGATATATGGTGATATTGAAAAAAATGTTATTGGAATAAAGACTTCTGAGGGAATAGAAGTAAAGGGACAGAGTAAACATTTCATGGAGAGAGTGATTGGAACCATGAAAGACCCCAAAACAGGAAAACCACGTTCTGGAGTTACTATTGAAGGAATAAAAGATGCATTGGAGAAACCATTAAAAGTGATGCCTGTGAGAACATCAGTTAATGGTGATAAAAGCCAAAAATATATTGGAAAAGGTGGAACAGTTACAATAAATCCAGATAGTGGTTTATTGATTCAATGTAATCCGACAGATGTAGATTACATAAGGAGAATAGAGAATGCGAAAATTTAAACTTACAAATGAACAAATCGAATTTCTTAAAGAAATGTATCCTGATAATGAACTTGTCCAGCGAGTATTGAATAGTGGGGAAAATGGAGTTTTTGAAATTGATGTAGATACTAAAATTGATTTTATGGATTATATAGAAGATGAATCCGTATATTGGATGGATAAACACCAGGAGGGAACATCAAAAACTCATATGTTGGAATCCATACGGGATGATATATATTATCAGACCAATTAGTTATCAGAAGTAGTAAATATTATAAAATGAATAATTATAGATACCACTGGCCTTTAGACCGGTGGTATTTTTATACCAATTTCTAGGAGGTGAAAACATGAAAATTAAAGTAACAAAGCGGTATGTGGATAAGTACACAAAGAAAATTGTAGAAGAGAGTACAGAAACAGAAATGACCGCAGAACGTGGCAAGGAATTGATAAAAGAAGGTGTTGCCAAAGAAGTAAAAGTAACAGGAAAAGAAGCATAGAAGGGCGGTGATTCCTTATATCTCCCAGCTATGGGTTAAATAGTGATAAGCACGCAGATTGTATTCTGGGTGTTATTTTTATGCCTTTTTTCCGCAGGCATTAAAGAACGGTAGAACAATGTGGTATGCAACGGACTGGGGAAAAGACCGGCTCGGGGCAGGAAGGAGAAAATATGAAGAATAAAGAAGTAAAGGCATTGAGAATGCCACTGAAATTACAGTTTTTTGCAACCGGAGACGGTGACGGCACTGGAGATGGTGACGGTTCCGGGGATGGAGCAGGAGACGGAGATGGCACAGGTGAAGGTTCAAAGGGTGAACCACCAAAGACCTTTGATGATTTCTTGAAAACAGGAGATTTCCAGTCAGAATTCGACCGGAGAGTGCAGCAGTCAATTACAACAGCACTTAAGAATCAGAAAGAAAAGTATGATGCTTTAATGGATGACCGGTTATCAGAAGCAGAGAAACTTGCCAAGATGACAAAGGATGAAAAACAGGAATACCTCAATAAAAAGCATGAAAAGGAGTTATCTGATAGAGAAGCCGCTATTACCAGAAGAGAACTTATGGCAGAAGCGAAAAATACTCTTGCAGAGAAAAAACTTCCGGTAACATTGGCAGACGTGCTGGTGTATACAGATGCAGCTTCCTGCAATAAATCCATTGAAGCAGTAGAGAAAGCCTTTACAGAAGCGGTAGCCGCTGCCGTAGAAGAAAAGCTGAAAGGCGGAAAGCCAATGAAAAACGGTGATTCCAATGTAACAGAGTTGGACAAAATCGTTAGTATGATGAGCGAATAGGAAGGAGATTTTAGAAGATGGCAATTAACACATTAGCAACAGCAACAAATTTTCAGAAAGCATTGGACGTGTTAGCAGTTCGTGAAGCTGTAACCGGCTGGATGGAAGCAAATGCAAGTCAGGTAAAATATACCGGTGGTGCAGAAGTAAAAATTCCGAAAATGTCGGTACAGGGTCTTGGAGATTATGACAGAGATAACGGATATCTCATGGGTTCCGCTACTTTGGAATATGAAACTAAGAAAATGACTCAGGATAGAGGTCGTAAGTTCCAGTTAGATTCTATGGATGTTAATGAGACTAACTTTGTAACAACTGCATCCTCCGTTATGGGAGAGTTCCAGAGGACAAAAGTTATTCCGGAGATTGATGCATACCGTCTTTCCAAGATTGCAACAGAAGCAATCAATGCAAATGTGGCAGGTATGGTTCAGTATGGATACACACCGGGAGCAGCTAATACAAGTGCACTCCGTAAAGTAAAGGAAGGTATTGCTGCAATCAGAGACCTTGGTTATGACGGACCATTAGTAATTCATGCTACAGACAGCTTTATTTTGGAGTTAGAGTTAGAACTTGCAAATAAGATTTCTACAGTAAACTTCAAAAAGGGCGGTATTATTACTAAAGTTCCGGCGGTTGATGAAGTACCAATTATTCCAACACCGGCAAATCGTCTGGTAACAGCAATTAAGCTGAATGACGGAAAAACGAGCGGTCAGGAAAAAGGTGGATTTGAGAAGGGTGCAACTGCAAAGGATATCAACTTTGAAATTATGCCACTTAAAACACCGGTAGCAATTTCCAAGCAGGATAAGATGAGAATCTTTGACCCGAATACAAATCAGAAAGCAGATGCATGGGCAATGGATTACAGACGTTTCCATGATTTATGGATTTTGGAAAATAAGGTTAATTCTATTTATGTAAGCATTAAGGATTCAGAATAACAGGAGGTAGTACATGAGAGTTAAGACTGACAATGTTGAGAGAATTGTTTCGGATGAATACGGCAGAGAACTTGTGGCAAGTAAAAAAGCCGTAGAAGTGCCGGAAAAAGAGGTAGAGACCAATTCCCTGGAAAAGCTGAAAGTAGATGAATTAAAAGCACTGGCATCTGAAAAGGGAATTGAAGGAGCTGAGACTATGAAAAAATCTGAGCTTCTGGATATCTTAAAGGATGTGGTCTAGGTGACAGATATTGAAAAATTAAAAAAGCTTACCGGAGAGAGTGACGAAGAGTTACTCTCTCTTTTGCTGGAAGAAGCAGAAGCTTTTGTACTGTCATATACAAATCGGACACATATTGTAAGTGGTCTGGATAAAGCAGTAAGGGATTTAGCAGTAATTGCTTTGAACCGGATGGGAACCGAAGGAGAGACCGGGCGAAGTGAGGGGGGAGAGACCTATAGTTTTGACAATGCCCCCAAACAGGTTTACACCCTGATGAACCGATACAGATTAGCGAGGTGTGGCGGACATGCGTATGAAGCGAAGCAGAATACAGAAGTATCACCATAGAAGTAAGGGAACAGGAAAAGATACCGAAGGTGGTATTTTTACACAATATCAGGAAGCAGTATCTTTTGATGGTGAGATATGGCCGGCATCCGGTGAAGTGCAGGCTAAGTTATATGGAGAAAAACTATCATATATCCGTAATGTTCGGATAGAGGGCAGATATGTCATTACTACAGATAGAGCCGGAGTTGTTCATTATGTGTATCCGGATGGACTGGATATAGTGGAATCAGATGGATTATGTCTGTATGTGGATGGCACTGCAGAACCGAATTATAAGGTTATTGCAATTAAGCCATACCGGAATCTTACACTGGAGGCTATGAAGATATGATAGAGGGTCTGGATAAGCTGCTGAAACGAATTGAGCGGTATGAGAATGTGAGTACCGTGCAAGGGGTAAGGAAAGGAATTGCACTGGTGCAGGCACAGGCAAGGGCAGGCTGCATAAGTGAGACTGGAGAATTGAGAAATTCGATTCATGTCAGTGATGAGGTAATAGGGAAAAATAAAGTGGTTGGAACCTGCTTTACGAACAAATCCTATGCGCCTTATGTAGAATTTGGCACGGGTCCCAAAGGGCAGGCGAATCATGCCGGAATATCACCTAATGTACCGGTTGCCTATAGCCAGTCACCGTGGTGGATACATGAGAGCCAGATTGATAAAGGTCTGGCAGAAAAGTATCACTGGTTTTACATAGACACCAAGGACGGACGTTTCTATCAGTGTAATGGACAGCCAGCAAGACCATTTATGTATCCGGCATTGAAAAATAATGAAGAGAAGATAACCAGATTGATTGCAAATGACATTAAGGAGCAGCTGAAATGAAAAATGTGAAAGACATTGTATATGGAGCAATTAGTGGTGTAGTGGAAAATACCACGGATTCGTATCCGAGTAACTTTGAAAATCTCCCGGCAGTTCAGTATATTGAGGATGAGAATAGCGTATATGAGAGAACCGGCAATAAAGAAGATAAAGCTTATGTCAGATATATTGTGGATATCTGGGACAGAAAAAGCACATCCCAGACCACATTGGAAATTGATAAAGCTATTTCTGCTATCGGTCTTGTGCGTACAACCTGCAAAGATGTACCGGAACAGGGTGGATTGAAACATAAACACATGGTATACGAAGGAATTATTGATATGGATTCTGAAATCGTATACTGGGACAAATAAGAAGGAGGAAGAAAGCATGTTAGCAAATGGAGCAAAGTTAGAGTATAAGAAGGGCGAACAGTGGGTAGACTGCCCGGGCTTAAAGGAAATTCCGGATATTGGAAATGAACCGGAAAAGGTAGATAATACCTGCCTTACCGATAAGCACAAAGTAAACGAAAATGGTATCGGTGATTTAGGGGATATGACCTATAAATTCAAATATGATAACAGCAAGGCAGACTGCCCTTACCGTGTGTTCCGTGATAAGAAACCGGATGAAGTTACCGAATTCAGAGAAACACTTGCAGATGGTTCTGTTACCGAATATTCTGCACAGACATCTGTAAAGCGTACCGGCGGAGCAGTAAACGGAGTAATCGAGTTTGAATTAACAATGGCAGTACAGAGTGATTTCACTTATACTGACCCAGCCTAAGAGAAGGAGGATAAAAATCAATGGACGGATTAGATGAAATGTTACAGACAGAAGATAAAGAGAAAAAGGTAGTTGCAATGAATCAGAAAGAGGAACAGCCAAAGCGTAAGCAGTTCCATTTCTGGAGTGTGGCAGGAGTAGACCATAAGTTGAAACTGACCACTTCCATGATTACCAAATTGGAAAGTAAGTACAAGACCAATGTTATTAATCTGGTCATGAACGAAGGGGTACCGCCACTTTCTGTAATGCTTACCATTGTGCAGGCAGCACTTATTCCGTGGGAGCATGGAACCAGTTATAAGGATGTAGAGAAGTTATTTGATTTATGGCTGGAGCAGGATGGTGGAGATCAGCAGAGTTTCTTTAAAGAGGTAATTGTTCCACTGATGGCGGTATCCGGTTTTTTTACGGAGAAACAGACAGCGGAGATTCTCGAAAGTCTGGAGGAGAGAGCCAGTCAGATTTAATATCCGATTACATTGATTTATTATATCCAAGAGCATTAGACAGCGGAATCTCAGTCGGGAAGTTTTGGAATTCTTCTCTGACTGAGATTTTGGATAGGATAGACAGCTATGACCGGAGAAAAAAGTCTGAAATTAATCTCATGTTTATGCAGGCAGATTTGATTGCCAATAGGGTAGCGAAATGTTTTGACCCACAAAAGGTAAAAACTGTCATGCCGTGGGACTACTTCCCAGAAGTATTCGAAAAGGAAAGAAAAGAATATGAACAGCAGGAAGTTATAACTGTAAAAAATAGAAGACGTGCTGCTATGGATGAATATAACCGCAGGCGGCATATGCAGGCAGGAGGTGAGAATGAATGAGTGATGAATCCTTAGAAAAATTGAAGGTTGTAATTGAAGCCAGTGCAAATCCGTTTCGGGAAGAAATGAAGAAACTTCGGAAGGAAATGAATGATTCCAGTAAGGTTGTAGATGACCAGATGAAGAATATTAAAGCGGATATGGACAAAACAATGGAGCCTATCCGTAAAGTGCAGGCACAGATACGAAGAATTGGTGAAACCATGAAAAATGTGCTTGGAAAGAGTCTGCCGGGCAACCAGTTTAAGGATATGAGCAACAGCATTGAGAAGACTCAGAAGAAACTGGACAAGCTGATTGCAGCAAAGCATGAGCTGGAGGATTCCGGCAAGGATATGGAACTTACCAAAAGTTATCGGGAATTAGAATCTTCTGCAGCAAAGGCAGAGGAAAGACTTCTGAAATTAAAAGGTAATATTAGTGCATTAGAAAGTGCCGGTCTGGATATGGAGTATACAGATGATTTCAAGGAACTGATGAAGGTTACTGATGCGGCAGAAAAGAAACTGAATTCTTATATTGAACAGGAAGACAGGATGAAAGCCACAGGTACCGTAAATAAGAAGAGTAATAGCTGGAAGAATTTGCAGTACAATATTGAACAGACTAGAAACACTTATAATGCATATAAGATGGATATGGCAAATGCCACACCATCTGAAAAGTATCAGAATACAGCATCATGGAAGAAATTACAGGCAGAAATCGAGCAGACCGAGAAAAAACTTGCGGAATATAAGTCTGAGATGGAAAGCCTGTCAGAATCTGAAAAGGTGCAGCCTACAGATAAATGGCGGAAGGTTCAGAAAGAAATTTATGATACCAGAATCGAACTGGCTCAGATGAATGAGGAACAGCAGAAGTATGAGAAGAGCGTCAGAGTCAGCAGGGTTTCCAAAGTTTTTAAGAATGTACTGAATACTTTTAAATCATTAGGACAGTCCATTAAGAAAAGCGGTGGCTTATTTGCATCACTGATTCAGAAATTTAGAAATGGAATTCCTTGGTTTAACAAGACCAGAAATTCTATGCATGGTTTAGGCAATTCTGGCAGCAGGCTTGGTAATATCTTTAGAACCCTTGGTATGACAGCAAGGTTTATGTTTGCCAGCTTTGCAATAACCGGCACCATTAATGGCGCAAAAGAGGGATTGAAGAATCTTGCACAGTACAGTGATACTACGAATGCTAGTATCTCAGCTTTGTATAGTGACCTCATTACCTTAAAGAATGCTTTTGCAGTAGCGTTTGCGCCTATTTTGAATGTGGTAACGCCAATTCTGGATACCTTTATCACTTATCTGATAGATGCGGCAAATGCGGTGGCACAGTTCTTTTCGGCACTTACTGGAAGTCCAACTTGGACTAAGGCAACCAAAGTACAGAAGGACTATGCCGGCAGCCTGAACAATACTGCATCAGCGGCGGCAGCAGCCAAAAAGGAATTGTATGGTTTTGATGAAATAACCAAGCAGTCAGATGACAGTAGTTCCGGTAGTGGTGGAGCAGGTGGTTCTATTGGCAGCATGTTTGGCACGGAGGAAGTGAGCAATCAGTTCTCCAATTTTGCTCAGATGGTGAAAGATGCATGGAAAGATGCTGATTTCAGCGAGATAGGTGAGATTGTCGGTACTAAAATTCGGGACGGACTGGATAGCATTAATTGGGATGCAATACAGGAAACTTGCAATAAAATTGCTAAGAGCATTGCAACCTTTATCAATGGATTCATTGGTACGGAAGGTCTTGCCGAGAGTATCGGAAGTACAATCGGAAATGCTATTAATACTGGAGTAGGAATGGCACACACCTTCTTTTCTACTACAAATTTTGTTGGGTTGGGCGAATTCATAGCCACGACAGCCAATACAGCCATTATGGATACCACAGACTGGGGATTGATTGGCGAAACTGTAGCAGAGGGATTAAAGTCCGGTATAGAAACCTGGTATGGATTTGTAACAACCTTTAATTTTGAAGGGTTAGGAGAAAAAATCGGTGACTCCATAAAACGTTTCTTTAGAGAGATGGGTGAAGTTAACGAGGAAACGGGCCTGACAGGTTGGAAAGAACTTGGAGTTTCTATAGGAACGACTATTTCTGGATTTGCAGATACGATTGTAACAGCCTTTGAGGATGGTGTTAATTGGGAAGAAATAAAGAGTGCAGTAGGAGAACTGATATCAGGAATATTTGATAATTTGGATGTGAATGTTGGAAAGTTAATCATAACCATTGCTGGATTTTCCATTTTGAAAGGTGGATTAGTACTTACAAAAGAAATTATAAAGAATGCAATATTAGCAAAAATTACAGGCTCAGTAGGTGCAGCAGCTTCTGGATTACCATTAATTACCATAGCAGCAATTTTAGGCATTACACTAACAGCTATATGGTGGATGGACGAATATGGCCATCCAATATTAAATGATATTGGGCAGTGGTTGTCTGAAAAAATAACAGGTGAGGTCGTTGATAAGGATGCCTTAAATAAACTTATTGAAGGAACAGGTCTTGATTCAAATACAAAGTTTTCGGACTTTCTAAAGAATTTATCACAGTTATCCCTGCTTAGTGATGAGGATAGGAAACTTTTCAATAAGATTTCAGATAAATATCTTGGAGAGGGCAGATTTGACTGGAGTACATATCTTTCACTGCCTAAATCATGGGAACTTTGTAAAAAGAGATGGTCAGAGGCTATTTCGTGGTTTAAGGGAAATGTGATTGATAAGATACAAGGATTTTGGGATAAATTGAAAGCATTTTTTGGAACACCAAGTACTGTAAAGGATGGTGTTGGCGGTGGAAGTAAAGAGTTTAAAGTAAAAGATGAAATAAATAGCACAGGTGGTAAAATGGAAAAAGAATTATCTGTTAGAGTAAAATCTCGTACAACGGCAGATGAAATCTATAATCCATTACAGGCTTCATTTTCTAAGAAAGCTTTAACAACTGCAACAAAAACTACTTCTGGAGTAAAACTTCATGAGGAGGTGCAGGGCGGAATCACATCTGCAGGAGCATTTCATAATGCTGTAAAATCTACCACAACTGGAAATATGATTTTTGATTTTATTCAGTCTGATTTTATGAAAAATAAATTGCATACTGCTACAAAGTCAGATACCAATGGACGTTCTATATTTGGCTGGGTGCAGGGAGCATTCGGGCAGAGTATATTTCATACTGGTGCAAAATCAGATACCAGTGGTAGTACAATCCATCAGACGGTGCAGAATACTTTTGGTGCGCAGAGTCTTAGCACATCAGCAATGACAACAAATAGTGGAACAGATCTTAGAAACACGTTACAGGCATCTTTTGGTGGAACACCATTATCCATAGGAGTTTCGCTAGTTCGAAATGGTTGGAATACACTTACTGACTGGGTAAATAGCTTCTTCGGTGGTGGACATAGTGGAAGAGGAACAACAATAACCAGAAGAGCAGATGGTGGACTTTTTTCTGGTGGGGTTTGGCATCCGGTTACTGCTTATGCAGGCGGTGGTTCACCTGCAAGTGGTCAGTTTTTTATGGCAAGAGAAGCTGGGCCGGAGCTGGTAGGAACTATTGGACGGCATACTGCTGTAATGAACAATAACCAGATAGTATCTTCTGTATCAGACGGTGTATATTCTGCAGTGTTATCTGCAATGTCTCAGACAGCACGAAGCAATAGCACACCAATGGAATTGCACGTTTATGTAGGAGGAGAAAAAGTGACAGATTATGTCATCAAGGATATTAATGGTAGAACAGTTTCAACCGGTAAATGTCCTATTTTAACGTAATTTTGAGGGTAGTGTATGCTGCCCTCTTTTCAAATAATACGCAAATGTGTATAATGAAATTAATATGCAAAAGGAGGCGGGTTATGGTATTTTGTAAAAATTGTGGGAATCCGTGTAGAATTGGAACGGAACCGGTCGGAAGAGACCAGAATGGCTTGCCAGTATTTCATAGATTCTCATATTGTGATAGATGTAGATTGAAGGAAGATTTGGATATTAATACAGGAGAAAAGGGAGAAGTGTATTCCATTATTAGCTTTGTATTTGCAATAGTGGCTCTTGTTATAGTTAAGTTGATGCCTGTAATATCTGTAATTATCGGACTTGTAAGCTTTGTACTGGCAGTATTGGGAATGGAAGAAAAGTATAGAGTACTTGCAAAAATTGCAATAGTTCTATTCATTATTACAATGCTTATATTTATGTTTGGTACAATAGGATGGTTATGTTTGTTATCCAAATAATACAATAAATCAATTATAAAGTAGGAGGTATGAGTTGTGGCTTTAATTAATTGTCCGGAATGTGGCAGACAGATAAGCAATCAGGCAGAAAAATGTCCTGGTTGTGGATTCCCTATAAGTCGAATGAATCAGCAACCAAATTATGCTCAGATACAGGGACAATCAGTACAGATGCAAACGTGTCCACAATGTGGATTAGTGCATCCGGTAAGTCTGTCGATTTGTCCAAGATGTGGTGCAATGACACGATATGAAAAAGGGATTGATTACGAAAAAGCAGCACAGGATGTAAAGAAAGAAGAGGATAATAATAAGAGTAATGCAATTTTTGGTTTGATAATTTCTATTGTTGCAATGCTAGTATCTTTTATGGGGCTTTCTTTATATTCACTTATTCTGATTCCGTCATTCCTATTATCCATAAGTGGAATTAAATCGAAAAGTGGACGAGGAATGGCAATAACAGGAACGATATTTTCTGGAATTGCAGCATTTTTGATGTTAGTATTTTCAGTGGTTTGGACGGTGAGTATTAGATGATAATAAAATGCCCAGAGTGTGGAAAAGATGTTAGCAGTCAAGCAAATAGCTGTCCCGGTTGTGGATTTCCAATAAAAAATTATTTGAAAGATTTCCAGAAACAGCAAGACGAGAGCAAAGAAAAACATACGGATCCAATAGCCGGTTTTATATTTAGTTTGATAGCATTATTTTGGGTTGGGTCTGGTTCTATATTGGTTGCAATACCAATTATAATTGCTTTTGTAATTGGAGTTATAGGATTAACGGAACGTGGAGCAGATGGATTTGCAATCACAGGAATAGTGATTAGTGTATTGGATGCTTTATTATTAATTGGAGTAATGGTGTTATAAAAAATATTATACAAAGGAGATATGAGTTATGGCTTTGATAGAATGTCCTAAGTGTGGAAGAAAAATCAGCAATCTGGCAGACAAGTGTCCAAATTGTAGATACATACTTTATCATCCAGAGAGAAAATTAGAGATGGGTGATAATTTCAAGGTTGAAGAGGTAAGAGAAAATGTAGTATGTCCAGCATGCGGTGGTTATTGTAGGATAGGTAGTGAGGGAGTGGGAGTTGATAGAAACGGAATGACTGTTTTTCATAGATTTGCTTATTGTGATAGGTGTAGAAGAAAAACAGATTTAGACTTAGTTCCTATAGTGTCTAAGGATAAATCCAAAAAGAGAAAAGATTCTGTATTAAGTATAATTGCAAGTGTATTTTCTGGAGTTGCATTTATTTTCCCGATGATTATTATTGTGGGATGGATTTTAGCTTTGGCAGGTATAATTATAGGATTTGTCGACTTGGGGACGAAAAAGGAAGGTGAAAGGCATCTAGGCTCATATTTTTCCATTATTGTATTTGTACTATATAGTATAATGATTTTCAAGTTATTTTAAGGAGGTAGGGTTATGAATTTAATTATTTGCCCAGAATGTGGAAGTAGAATTAGTGACCAGGAAAAGGATTGTCCAGTTTGTGGATATCCACTAAACAAAAATGTCTATTATCAGTTTGCACCAATGCAGGATAATAGGGATATTAAAAAAGAAGAAGCAGCACAAAAGGAATTATCGAGTCTTTCGACAAGTGCATTGATACTTGGAATATTAGGAGTAGTCTTTAGTTTTGTATTTTTTGGAATAATTTTTGATATAATTGCGATAATTTTTGGGTGCATAGGAATTGCTAAAAAACGCAAGAATGGTTCGGCAATAGGTGGATTATGTACTGGAATTGCAGGAGTTCTTATAGTTATTATTTTATTGCTTGTCCCAAGTAGTACAACTGAAAATAAGACTAGCCCAGAAGAAAATAACAATTATGTATCTGAAAATAATACAGAAGATACAACGGTTACAGAGCCAGAAAAAGAATCAACTGAAACAGAGAGTGAAGTAAAGCCAGAAGATGTAGCAATAGAGGAACAGACACTATATGATAGTAATGGTATTATTATAAAAGCAACAGGCCTAGAAAAAGATTATTTTGGATATACCGTTAATATATACATAGAGAATAATTCAGATTTGAATTTAGGCTTTAATGCTCATGCTTATGCTGTAAATGGAATGATGACAGGTGACAGCATTTATGCAATGGATTGTGATGTTGCTGCCGGCAAAAAGGCAAATACCAGTCTTGATATAGGTTCTTCTTTTATGAAGGAGAATGAGATAGAGGTAATTCGAAACATCCAAATACTGTTTTGGGCATATGATAATGATGCATCATATAAGGAATTCGATACCGGTCAGTTGACAATTTCCACCACGGCGGATGATGGTAGTTACAATGTAGTTACCGGTCAGAATATTTATGATGATGGAAGTATCTCTGTAGACTATTTATATCGGGATGGAGATAAATTCTATTATTGCCTGACAAATAATACAGATAATTACTTTAATTTTGATGTAAATAATATATCTATTAATGATTACACAGTATCTGATATTGATTATGATTTATATGATGAAGTTATATTGAAAGGGTGCCAGAAGATATTTGTAATAAAGGTTGAGAATTCTTTTAAGAATTTGAATGGCATTACTGATGTATCTAAGATAGATTTTAACTTTGGAATAAGGCCAGAGGGAAACTATTTCAAAGAATATGCCAGCGGCATGATAGAGCAGGAAATTACTGCTGAATAATTATTGATAATGGAATAGGAAAAGAACAAAAAGCTGTTATTTATACTGAAAGGTATAGATAGCAGCTTTTTCATATACAAAAAAACAGAAGGAAGGTGGCTAAGTGCTAAAGATTGATGGTGTGACCATGCCGGAACCAAAGGGAATAACATTTACCAAGGAAAAGATATGGTCGAAGAATACCGGAAGAACAACAGATGCAACAATGGTGGGAGATATAATTGCAATTAAAACAAAGATGCAAATCTCCTTTGGGTGTTTGAGTGGTACTCAGGTATCGCAGTTGGATGAAGCATTGTCCAAATCATTTATTTCGGTATATTTTAAGGACCCACGGCAGAATACTTATGTGGAAAAAACATTTTATTCCGGAACACCGAGTTATCCGGTCTATTCTTATGTAGATGGATTGCCGGAATATGTAGGAACAGCAGTAGATTTAATTGAACAGTAGGAGGATTGTAAGATGAAAAACAGTGAAATTGTAGCAAGTTATGTGGGATTAATTAATCTGGTGGAGAAGAAAGAGAAGTACCCGGTAAAGTTTTCGTTTGCTATTACCAGAAATTTAAAAACTCTGGAAAGTCTGAATAAGGATTTTGAAACAGAAAGAAATAAGTTGCTGGATATTTATAATGTAAAGGATGCGGATGGAGAACCGGCATATAAAGAGACCGGAAAGATTGAAGTTGCAGCAGGGCAGGAAGAAAACTGGAAGAAAGATATGGAAGAACTTCTGGACATTGACGTGGATGTAAAGGTACATAAGGTTTCATTGGCAGACTTGGACGGTATTAATATCACTGCGGAGGATATGCTTGCCTGCTCCTTTATGATTACAGAGTGAGAATAGGAGGTGCCTTATGTATAAAGTAAGTGAGGCATTGGCGAATACGCTTGCAGGAAGTAGCCGGTGTATGCGTGCAAAGTTAGTATGCGGCAGTGAGGTGATAGACAGCGGAATCCAGTCTATTAAGTTAGTGCAGCAGGCAAATGCAGATAATGAGACGGTAAGTATTGGTGGAGCAGTATCGGCTTATGCAGAAATCAGTATTTATAAGCCTTTAAGACTGGTTACCAGAAAAGAATATACCTTGTATATTGGTGCAGTGCTTCCGGACAGTACAGTAGAATATTGCAAAATGGGGTTGTTTACACCAAAGAAGCCACAGGAAGATGATGGATTGCTCACATTTAAAGCCTATGACCGTATGGTATCTAGGCTGTGGAAAGCATACTATCCTACGGTATCTAAATATCCGGCAGATGGTAAAGAAATACTTGCTAATATTTCAAAGCAGTGCGGTATTGCTATTGCCAATTTAAGCAGTTTGCCAGATGGAGTAACAGTTGGCTGGGGTACAGCTTATAATGAAGATGGCTCTGTTATGAAAGTACCGCCTTTTACAGCTTGTACTATCCGTGAGGCTTTATCTTATTTATCACAGATGTATGGCACATTTGCCACTATTAACAGGGATGGAGAGATAGAATTCCGATGGTATGCAGCAACTTCTTATGAAGTGCCTGCAAATCGTTCTTTTGATGATATTACCTGTGCAGAACAGCCTTATAAGTTACAGGGTATTTCCTGTACAGTAAATGATAAAACGATTATAGCTGGAACTGTTTCCTCTATTCAGATAGAAAACAGTTATATGACCCAAAGCATATTGAACTTTGTATATAAGAGAATTGGAGGATTTTCATTTTTACCAACTACGTTTTCGTTTCTTGGTGATCCACGTTTGGATTTAGGAGATATTATTACTGTTTATCGTAGGGATGGCACTGCAATTAAGGTTCCGGTAATGAGCATTACATTTGATTTTGATGGTGGTCTTAGCACAGAGGTCGGCAGCTACGGCAGTGATGTTGAAGAGGGCGAAGACCAGGTAAAGGGTCCGACAACGAAAGCCTTAGAGCGTGTCTATACGGATTTATTCCTTGTGCGGCAGGTAGTTGCGGATAAGGTCAGTGTAAATTATCTGGAAGCAAATTATGCCACAATCACCGAACTGGATGCAGTCAGTGCCAGAATTGACAAAATAGTTACCTCAGAGGTTACAGTGGAATATCTGGAAGCCAATTATGCAAAAATGAAAGATGTAGAAGCTAATTTTGCTACGATTGACCTTGCCAATGTAAAGGATGCATCTATTAAAAGTGCTATGATTGATGCCGGAGCAGTAAAGACTGTGCAGATTGCAGATGGAAGTATTACGGATGCCAAGATTGTAGAATTGACAGCCAATAAGATAACTGCCGGCACATTATCAGTGGAGCGGCTGGAACTGGTAGGTTCTACGTCCTCTATCGTATATGCACTTAATAACTCCGGTGAGCTGGTGAGCGAGAATGTAAATACTTTAGATGGTGATGTGCTGACCGACCGGACAATAACTGCAGATAAGTTAGTTGCTAACAGCATTACCGCAAATGAGATTGCATCAAAGACCATAACTGCCAATGAAATATTGTCAAATACAATTACGTCAGCGGAATTGGCTGCCGGAAGTGTGACGGCGGATATTTTAGCGGCTGGAAGCGTAACAGCAGAAAAAATTTCGGTTACAGATTTATCGGCTTTAAATGCAACAATTGGCGGATTTACAATCGGCAATAAATATCTCGCAAATGGAACAACGACACTTGGCACTACAGAAAAGAGTATATATGTAGGATTAGATGGCATTAGTTGCGGGAAAAACTTTATTGCAAAAGCAGATGGTACAGTTAGAATCCAAGGGGATGTATATTGCCAGAATAATATATACATGTATTCTGGATATAATCAGCAGTATTTTTCGGTATTACAATATGTTGTGGACTCAGGAGATGTAAATGAATTATATCTTCATGCCCCAAATGGTGAGACAATAATGCATTGGAGTCAGGAGGGGGTATCTGGTTTTTCAATAGAAAATATATCATGTTCCAAACTAACAGCAACGAATATAAGTACGACAAAGAATATAAAAGCCAGCGGAACAGTTACAGCAGGCTCATCGCTGATTGCTCAATCAATGGAACTGTCATTTTCTACACCATTTATAGATTTTCACTATAATAAATCATCAGCAGATTTTACATCTCGATTGATTGATTATGGTGGAAATTTTAGTATATATACAAATTCAGGTATATTTCAATTTTGCAATAGTAAAGGAACCCAAACAGCTAGAATACAATCGAATGGAACTTTTGGTGCAGCAACAGGTGGAACTGCAATAGTGGGAAGTGCGATATATTGTCAAACAACATGGAGTGGTGGAGCATATACTGCAGTTTATGGAGCATCATTCACGAATCCTTCCTCAAGACTGGTAAAGGAAAATATTATTAATATGTCGGAAGAGGAAGCAAAAAAGATATTATTACTTAATCCGGTAGATTTTGATTATATTAAGGAATTTGGCGGAGAGAAGAATCAGAGAGGACTAATTGCAGAGGATGTTCTGAATATCATACCATCCTGTGTTACTGTTCCAGAAGAGTATTCGGAATCAGATTTTGCACCGGAAAAGGGTATTATGAATAAGGTACTTGCAATTGATTACTCTAAGCTGATTCCATATTTAATAAAAATAGTACAGATGCAGCAAGAAGAAATTGAAGCGTTGAAGCACGCATAGCGTAGCTGATACGTTTCTTTTTTTATAAAAAATTTAAGGAGGAAAAGAAAATGAACAACAACACAATCAAAGCAATCATAACAGCAGTAACGGGGTTCTTATCATCCCTGCTTGGTATCTTGTATGTACCGGTATTGTTATTGGTGGCATGCAACATTATTGACTATGCGACAGGTATCTTCGCATCAAAGTATCGTAACCAGCCGGTGGATTCATACAAGGGATTCCGGGGGATTGCAAAGAAGATTTCCATGTGGCTTCTGGTGGTGGTCGGAGCAATTGTTGACCAGTTACTGAAATATGCAGCTGCTACAATTGGAATCACAATGCCGATTACATTTTTCATAGCGTGCGTAGTAGCAATATGGATTATATGCAATGAAATCATCAGTATTCTGGAGAATATCAAGGATATAGGTGCACCGGTTCCACCGTTTTTACTACCATTGTTGAAAAATCTGAAATCACAGGTGGAAGAGGTTGCAAAGACAGAAGAGAAGGAGGAAGAATAGAATGAATATTATAGAAACCAATTTACAGTTCAAAGGGAAAATGTTAATAAGAAAGAGCACGGCCAGAATCATCCTACACCATGCTGCAGCATCTGTATGTGATGCAAAAACAATTCATGCATGGCACCTTGGAAGAGGATTTAGCGGAATCGGTTACCATTTTCTTGTAAGAAAAAATGGAACCATTGAAAGAGGACGAGCAGAAAATCTTGTGGGAGCACATGCAGCAGGTAATAATAGTAATTCAATTGGAATCTGTTTTGAGGGGAATTTTGAGATTGAAACAATGGGAGAAGCACAGAAGAATGCCGGAAAGGAACTGATTGCTTATCTTTGTAATAAATATGGCATTGATGTAGTTATCCGGCATAAAGATGTGGCTTCAACTGCCTGTCCGGGAAAGAACTTTCCATATACAGAACTTCTGAATTACAAATCATCTGTTCAGACAACAGATGCTAAGCCACAGAAAAATACCGTTGCAGAAGATGGTATCTGGGGAACTGGTACAACTAAGAGAGCACAGGAAGTGTTTGGCACTCCGGTTGATGGTGTGATTTCCGGTCAGCTTTCAAGCTGTAAGAAATATTTCCCTGGTATTACATCCGCGTCTTATGGCAAAGGCGGTTCTTCCTTAGTCCGGACAATGCAGAAGTGGCTTGGAATTAAGGAAGATGGTTATATTGGTCGGCAGTTTGTGCTGGCATTACAGCATAAGATGGGAACAGTCGCAGACGGAGTTTTAAGTAAACCATCAAGCTGCATTAAGGCATTTCAGCATTGGCTGAATCAGCAGTAAATACGGCTTTTTTTTGGTGTGAAAAGCATTAAAGTTTTACTACATACGCAAAACCAAAAAGGGCATCCAGTTCGGGCAGCTTACCCGCTGCCCGTCACAGTACTGTGTCAGAATCGGCTGGCGGACGTTCGGACGGGAAAGGTAGCTGTTAAACATCTCATCGACGATATTGGAAATGTTGGAAAAGATGTTTCTGCCGTAGACAAATTTGTGGTCAAAGGCGGTGGAAGAAGTAATGGTAAAATCATAGCCTTTGTTCCGGTACCACTCCGTATACACCCGGTTCAGGGTAAAGGACATAATCGCTAAAATATTTGCACGGAGAGCTGCATCCGGCCAGGTAGCATAGATTTCGCTGGAGGCAACATTTTTGATGTAATCCCGGTAGCGGACATAGTAGTCGTTGGCGGAAGAATCGCTTGGCGGTCCGTCATGGACAATAACATATTCCGGGATGACAACACGGCTTAAGACAATTTCGCCGCTTTCATTCATCGGCTTGATTTCATCCTCTGGGATTTTCGGCGGAAAATTCCCATAGAGAGTGTTGGCAGTAATAACAATATTTCGTTCCGGGGGATTTTCCACGGTGGCAGTTTCCATCCGGACATTTTGGATGGAAGTTTTATCCGGCAGAACGGAGATTCCGGAAATGTTGATGGGACGGTAGCCGGACGCATTTACCTGAATGGTATATTCCGAGTAAGGCTGGAATTCAGAAGGTTCCATGCTATATTCTAAGGGGGGAGCCGGCAGTTCAACTGCTGCAGTCTGACCGGAAATGTCAGTTGATAGTTCTTCAATGATTTCAGTAGGATTTCCCGTATAGGAAAGACGGATGGAGGCATCTTTAATAGGGAAAAAGCCACGCTCTGTGGTGACATGAATCCGCAGTTGCCCCATGTCCGTGGTTTTTTGCATATAAGAAAGGTTTGACATATGGAAACCTCATGATATTTATTCCATAAAGTATATGCCGGAATGGAGAAAAACGTGTTATACTGTTGCATAATGAATGGAGAAATAACATGACAAATTATAAAATGATAGTGCAATACGATGGCAGCAGATACAGCGGATGGCAGGTGCAGGGAAATACGGAGCAGACCATTCAGGGAAAGCTGCAGTCGGTATTGGAGAAAATGACAGGAGAAGAAATAGAGATACATGGCTCCGGAAGAACGGATGCGGGCGTGCATGCCATGGGACAGGTGGCAAATTTTAAACTTCAGAGTGCATATGAACCGGAAGAGATAAAGAGGTACTGCAACCAGTATCTGCCGGAGGATATTGTGGTATTGGAGGTATCCGAAGTACCACTCCGGTTTCACAGCAGATTAAACGCAGTAAAAAAGACTTATTGCTATCGCATTTTTTTAGGAGAGAAGCCGGATGTATTCCGGAGAAAATATGTAACACCGGTGGCAGAAAACCTGAATATTAACAAAATGAAGGCAGCGGCGGAAGTGCTGATTGGAACCCACGATTTTACTTCTTTTTGCGGCAACCGTCATTTCAAAAAATCGGCAGTACGGACGATTTATGAGATTCGCTTGGAAGAGAAAAAGGATGAACTTGACATTTCTTTTACCGGAAATGGATTTTTACAGAACATGGTGCGAATCCTTACCGGAACACTGTTAGAAGTTGGAACGGGAAAGCGGGAAGTTCGTGAGATGAAAGAAATATTAGAGGGCAGAAACCGCAGTCTGGCAGGACCAATGGCAGCAGCAAAGGGACTGGTGCTCATAAATGTGGAATATGAATAGATAAGGCAGAGAAAGCTTCATGGAGAAATGGATTGAAATCAGAAAAGGCGGCAATTTCATGGAAATGGCAAAGAAATATGGAATTGACCCGCTGATTGCCCGGATTATAAGAAACCGGGATATAATAGATGAAAAAGAAATTACAGAATATTTGTATGGTGGAAAAGAGGCATTACATAATCCTCATTTATTAAAGGATGTGGATAAAGCTGCAGAAATTATTGCAGAGGGCATTGCAGGGAAAAAGGCCATGCGTATCATTGGTGATTATGATATTGATGGTGTCAATGCAACCTATATTTTGTTAGAGGGAATCCGCCGGTGCGGCGGCAATGTGGATGCTGCAATCCCGGACCGGATGAAAGATGGTTATGGAATCAATGAGCATTTAATCGAGCAGGCATTGTCCGATGGAAAAGAACTTTTGATTACCTGTGACAATGGAATTGCTGCAATCAACGAGATTAATTTTGCAAAGGAAAAAGGAATGACGGTTGTAGTAACGGACCATCATGAGATTCCTTATTGCAATACAGAACAGGGAAAGGAATTTCTATGGAGCAATGCGGATGCCATTGTAAATCCCAAGCAGGCGGATTGTCCGTATCCATGCAAAGGAATCTGCGGAGCAGTAGTGGCATGGAAGCTGGTGCAGGTGCTTTATGAGAGAATGGATATTCCGGTGGAAGAAGCGGATATTTTTATTGAAAATGCAGGCTTTGCAACGGTGGGGGATGTCATGGATTTAACCGGAGAGAACCGCATTTTGGTAAAGCTTGGGTTAAAAGCGTTAGAGCATACGAAGAATTCCGGAATGAAAGCGTTGATTGCGAAAAATAAGCTTTCCGACAAGACATTAAGTGCGTATCATATCGGTTTTGTATTGGGACCATGCATCAATGCCAGCGGCAGGCTGGATACAGCAAAACGTTCCCTGGAGCTGCTGCTTGAGCGGGATGAAGTAAAGGCTTCTGCACTGGCAGGCGAGCTGGTGGAGCTTAACGAAAGCCGGAAATATATGACACAGCAGGAGACGCAGAAGGCGTTGGAACAGATTGAAAAGGAAGGACGGGAAAAAGATAAAGTATTAGTGGTTTACCTGCCGGAATGCCATGAGAGCCTTGCCGGAATCATTGCCGGACGAATCCGGGAAGCCTATCAGAGACCGGTATTTGTACTGACCAAAGGGGAAGAAGGAGTCAAAGGCTCCGGCCGTTCCATCGAAGCCTATTCCATGTTTGATAAAATGACGGAAGTGGCGGAGCTGTTTACAAAATACGGCGGACATCCTATGGCAGCAGGACTTTCCATGCGGGAAGAAGATATTGATAAATTGCGGGAACAGCTTAACCAGAAGGCAGAACTTTCCGAAGAAGATATGGTAGAGGTGGTAAGGCTGGATGCGGTGCTTCCGATGTCCTATTTTACGGTAGATACCATCCGGCAGTTAAGGGTGCTGGAGCCTTGCGGAAAGTCCAATACCAGACCGGTGTTTGCAGACCGTAATATTAAGATTACAAGAGCCGGTATAGTGGGCGTAAACCGGAATGTGTTAAAACTTCATTTGTTGGATTCAAGGGGGAATCCGGTGGCAGGCGTCTATTTTGGAGAAGTGGAAAAATTACTTACATTTCTCAGTGAAAAGTTTGGCAGTGAAGAAGTGGATGCAGCTATGCATGGAAGAGAAAACAGCATACAGTTTGCAGCTGTTTATGAGCCGGCAGTGGACACTTACAGTGGAAGAGAAAGTGTGCAGGCAATAATACGGCGTTTTCGGTAGTCCGGCATACACAAGAAACTTTCAGAGGCGTGTTCTGTAGGTAAAACTTTAGGGACTTAAGAAAAATTTAATAGAGTATTATGTTTTTTGCAGGGCACTTCGGTTGTAAAAAACGCAGAATCATTGTAAAATATAAGGGATTTATAACATACAGGGGGTATATTATATGACGAAAGAGGAAGTATTTTCTTTCCCTTCCGCAGATGGACGAACCACAGTTCATGCAGTACGATGGACTCCGGAAGATGGAAAGTATCGTGCAGTTTTACAGATAACACATGGTATGGTGGAATATATTGAGCGCTACCGGGCTTTTGCAGAATTTTTAAATGACAATGGTTTTCTGGTGGTAGGACATGACCATATCGGACACGGTGAATCCGTTGTATCTAAGGATGAATGGGGATATTTTGCAGAGCATCCCAGCGATACGGTGGTTGCCGATATGCATACACTCAGGGAGATAACACGGAAAGAGCATCCGGGTGTGCCTTATTTTATGTTAGGACACAGCATGGGTTCTTATATGCTTCGGAAATATCTGGCGATACATGGAGAGGGGCTTACCGGTGCTATAATTATGGGAACCGGCTGTATTCCGGACAATACCACAAAGCTTGCCATGTTTATTGCAAAGCTGCAGGCAGCTTTTCTGGGCTGGCACCACAGAAGTAAATTATTGCAGAAATTATCTTATGATAAATACTATCATCAGTTTGACCTGACAGGAAAAGATGCTTCCAATAGCTGGCTGACCAAGGATGAAGAAATAGTAAAAACCTATTATGCAGACCCGAAATGCACGTTTGTATTTACGGTAAATGCTTATATGGGACTGTTTGAGGCAGTTCTTTTTGACAACCAGCAGGAAAATATTGAAGCAGTTCCAAAGAGTCTTCCGTTATTCTTTGTATCGGGAGCAATGGATCCGGTGGGCGGCTGCGGCAGCGGCGTAAAGAAGGTATATAATAAATTTGATGCAGCCGGCAAAGAGGATATTACCTGGAAATTATATGACAACGACCGTCACGAAATCTTAAATGAGACAGACCGTGATGTTGTATATCATGATATTCTGGCATGGATGAATGTTCACCTTGCCTGAAAAAGGAGGAAAAAATGAAAAAACATATCAAAAAAATAATGGGAATGGGATTGGCATGTATGCTGTTTCTTGGAGTGCCATTTCAGGCATCCGCAGCAGAAGTGACAGGAACACTGTCTACAGAGACATCATCGGAAAATGGTACTGCAGCAGGCGGAGAGAACAACGGTTCCGATGCAGCAGCCAATACAGATAATGGAGCAGCAGCCGGCACTCCGGAAAGTGGAGCAGCTGCAGATAATCCGGCAGCGGCAGAAGATAAGGCAGATGACAATGTCGTGATCAAAGAAAGCGATAAACCATATCTGGCACTGGGTGCTGATCTGTCTGAGGAGCAGAAGAATACAGTATTAAGTCTGATGGGCATTGATCCTGCACAGCTTGATAATTATGATGTAGTTACAGTAAACAATTCCGAAGAACACCAGTATCTGGATGCATATATTCCATCTTCACAGATTGGAAGTAAATCCTGGTCTTCTGTAGTAATCGTAAAGAAAGATAAAGGAAATGGAATCAATATTTCCACCAAGAATATTTCATACTGTACAGTTGGTATGTATAAGAATGCACTGGTAACAGCCGGAATTGAAGATGCGGACATAATTGTTGCAGGACCACAGAATATTTCCGGAACAGCAGCTCTGGTAGGTGTGTTTAAGGCATACCAGGAGATTACCGGAAAAGAACTTCCACAGGAAAATGTAGATACTGCATTAAATGAGCTGGTTTTAACCGGACAGTTAGAGAGCAGCACTGGTGCAGATGCAGAATCCGTAGAAGGACTGGTTGCATACTTAAAACAGCAGATGGCAGAAAACAATCTTACGGATGATGCAAGTATCCGTGATGCCATTGATGAAGCAGCAGATAAATTTGATGTTGCACTGACAGAAGAGCAGAAAGAGCAGTTATTAGACCTGTTAAAGAAGATTGGCAATCTGGATCTTGATGTAGACAGCCTTGTAAATCAGGCGAAATCCATTTATGACAAGATTGAAAACCTTGGTGCAGACGGCATCTTTGATAAGATAGGAAGCTTTTTCTCCAACCTGTTTTCCTCTATTGCAGATTTCTTTAAGAATCTGTTCAATTAAATAAGACAGGACAATTTTATAAAAGAGATTTCAGACAACTACCGGTTCGCCCGGTAGTTGTTTTTTTGAAAGATCAGGTGCCAAATGGAGAAATCAAATTTTGGATATGGCAAAATTGTACAAAAACATATCTATTTGTGACTTTGGAAGCAAATTAGAAGTTCTTAATGTACCTGCCATGATACAGCAACATTCTGACATGGATGTCAGAATGAGTCCTAAAGAGCCCGGATGGCTCGTTTAGGACGGTTGCGTGATATTTCTATATTTAATCAGGTACATTTAGAACATCTTATTTGCATACAGTGGAACAAATAGATATGCTTTTGACCAATTTGCCAAATAAAATATATGAGAAGCCCATTTCCTTCCTGATCAAACAAAATAGAAAACACATGTTTGCCAAAAAAATCTCCATGTGTTATACTAGCCGCAGGGCTTCTTTTGAAGCAGTCTTTAGAAAGAAAGGATTGGAACAATGGCGAAACAGGAAACATATGATGCGAGCAGTATTTCCGTACTGGAAGGACTGGAAGCTGTCCGAAAGAGACCGGGAATGTATATTGGAAGTGTCTCAAGAAAAGGATTGAACCATTTAATATATGAAATCGTGGATAACTCGGTAGATGAGCATCTTGCCGGTGTATGTGATACCATCCGTGTTACATTAGAGGCAGATGGCTCCTGTACCGTAGAAGATAACGGACGGGGAATTCCGGTGGGAATGCATAAGAAGGGCGTATCGGCAGCCCGTGTGGTATTTTCTACTCTGCATGCCGGCGGAAAATTTGATAATGCAGCATATAAGACCAGCGGTGGTCTTCATGGAGTAGGTTCCTCTGTTGTAAATGCACTTTCTACTTATATGGATGTAGAGATAAGCAGAGATGGTTATGTGCATCATGACCGCTATGAGCGTGGCGTGCCAACGGTAGAGCTGGTAAACGGACTGCTGCCGACAATTGGAAAGACGAAAAAGACCGGAACAAAGATTAATTTCCTGCCGGATCCGGAAATCTTTGAAAAGACAAGATTTAAAGAGGATGAAGTAAAGAGCCGTCTCCATGAGACTGCATATTTAAATCCTGCTTTAACTATTATTTATGAAGATAGACGTGGGGAAGAAGTAGAACATATTGAATATCATGAGCCGGATGGAATCATTGGATTTGTAAAAGAGATGAATCAGAATAATGAATGTCTCCATGATGTCATTTATTATAAAGGAGAATCTGAGGGCATTTCTGTTGAAGTGGCATTCCAGTATACAACAGAATTCCATGAGAATGTGCTGGGCTTCTGTAATAATATTTACAATGCAGAGGGCGGAACCCATCTGACCGGTTTTAAGACAACCTTTACCCAGGTGATTAATTCCTATGCAAGAGAGCTTGGCATCTTAAAAGAAAAGGATGCAAACTTTACCGGAACAGATGTAAGAAATGGAATGACTGCCGTTATTTCTGTGAAACATCCGGACCCAAGATTTGAGGGGCAGACGAAAACCAAGCTTGATAACCAGGATGCGGCAAGAGCCACCGGAAAAGTAACCAATGATGAAATTCAGATGTACTTTGACCGTAACCTGGATACTTTAAAGGCAATTATCAGCTGTGCCGAGAAGGCTGCCAAGATTCGTAAGACAGAAGAGAAAGCCAAAACGAATCTTCTGACCAAGCAGAAATTTTCTTTTGATTCCAATGGCAAACTGGCAAACTGTGAGAGCCGTGATGCATCCAAATGCGAGATTTTCATCGTAGAGGGAGATTCTGCGGGTGGTTCTGCAAAGACTGCAAGAAACCGAATGTTCCAGGCAATTCTTCCGATTCGTGGAAAGATATTAAATGTAGAGAAAGCAAGTATTGATAAAGTATTGGCTAATGCAGAGATAAAAACTATGATTTATGCATTTGGCTGCGGATTTTCCGAAGGATATGGAAATGACTTTGATATCAGCAAGCTTCGTTATGATAAGATAATTATCATGGCAGATGCAGATGTGGATGGAGCACATATTTCAACGCTGCTTCTGACTTTGTTTTACCGGTTTATGCCGGAACTGATTTACGAAGGACATGTCTATATTGCGATGCCGCCATTATATAAGGCGATGCCAAGCAAAGGGGAAGAAGAATATCTTTATGATGATGCAGCACTGGCACGTTATCGTAAAACACATAAAGGTTCTTTTACCCTGCAGCGTTACAAAGGTCTTGGAGAGATGGATGCAAACCAGCTATGGGAGACAACCTTAAATCCGGAAACAAGAATGTTAAAACAGGTAGAAATCGAAGATGCCAGAATGGCATCGGATGTAACAGAGATGCTGATGGGAACGGATGTACCGCCGCGTCGTAAATTCATCTATGATAATGCAAAGGATGCAGAACTTGACATATAAATTTCTATGAATCCGTAAGGAATTGCTGACAGCATATTTTTATGGATGTATGGGAAATGATAGAAGCAGAAAATCAGGAAGGAATTGGATAGATTATGGAAACGAAAGAACAGATTATCCGCACCGAGTATTCGGAAGTAATGCAGAAATCTTATATCGATTATGCCATGAGCGTTATTATCGCAAGAGCATTGCCGGATGTCAGAGATGGTCTGAAGCCGGTACAGCGAAGAACACTTTATGATATGCACGAACTTGGCATCCGTTATGATAAACCTTACCGTAAATGTGCCCGTATCGTCGGAGATACCATGGGTAAATATCATCCGCACGGTGACAGCTCCATTTATGATGCACTGGTGGTAATGGCTCAGGAATTTAAGAAAGGCCTGCCACTGGTAGATGGCCATGGTAACTTTGGTTCCATCGAGGGAGATGGAGCGGCGGCGATGCGATATACCGAGGCTCGCCTGCAGAAGATTACCCAGGAAGCATACCTTGCGGATCTGGATAAAGATGTAGTAGATTTTGTGCCAAACTTTGATGAGACAGAAAAAGAACCGGAAGTACTT
>ERZ772897.305-NODE-305-length-60545-cov-20.620764_pt1 | contig 60545 bp, 57 predicted proteins | sample MGYA00512125_ERZ772897 | MGnify/ENA primary metagenome ERZ772897 (study PRJEB29015, sample SAMEA2737660) | human gut metagenome | biome: human gut; feature: human-associated habitat; material: faeces | place: China | collected 2012 ... | reverse complement strand
ACAAAGGAAAAGGTATCAAATATGCTGATGAAGTTATTAGACGTAAAGTTGGTAAAACTGGTAAGAAATAATTAAAGGAGTGACGAGAGATGGTTAATAAAGAATCAAGAACAGCAGCTCGTGAAAATAAACATAGAAGACTGCGTAATCACCTGGCTGGAACAGCAGAGAGACCACGTTTAGCTGTGTTTAGAAGTAATAATCATATGTACGCTCAGATTATTGACGATACAGTTGGCAATACCCTCGTAGCAGCATCTACAATGGATAAGGATGTAAAAGCAGCTTGCGAGAAGACTAATAACGTTGATGCAGCAGCACAGGTTGGTACTGCAATTGCAAAGAAAGCATTAGAAAAAGGTATTACAACAGTTGTCTTTGATAGAGGCGGTTTCATATATTCCGGAAAAGTAAAAGCATTAGCTGACGCAGCAAGAGAAGCTGGATTAGAATTCTAATAAGGAGGAAAACAGTACATGAAACGTACAATTATTGATGCTAGTCAATTAGAATTAACAGAAAAAGTGGTATCAATCAAGCGCGTTACGAAAGTTGTAAAAGGTGGACGTAACATGCGTTTCACAGCTCTTGTTGTTGTTGGTGACGGCAATGGTCATGTGGGCGCAGGACTTGGAAAAGCAACTGAAATTCCTGAAGCAATCCGCAAAGGAAAAGAAGATGCTATGAAAAAACTTATCACTGTAAAATTAGATGAGAACAATAGTATTACTCATGATATCAGCGGAAAACATACTGGTGCATCTGTTTTATTAAAGAGAGCTCCAGAAGGTACCGGTGTTATCGCAGGCGGTCCGGCTCGTAACGTATGTGAGCTGGCAGGAATCGAGAATATTCGTACAAAATCTCTTGGTTCCAACAATAAGCAGAACGTAGTACTTGCTACTATCGATGCTTTAAGCAAACTGAAATCCCCGGAAGAAGTTGCAAAACTTCGTGGATTATCTGTAGAAGAAGTAGTAGGTTAAGGAGGAATAAGAAATGGCAAATTTAAAAATTACACTCGTAAAATCTACTATCGGTGCAGTGCCAAAGAATAAAAAGACAGTAGAAGCATTAGGTCTTAAGAAAATTGGCGCATCAGTTGAACGTCCGGATAACAAAGCTGTTAGAGGAATGATTCAGCAGGTAAGACATTTAGTGAAAGTAGAAGAAATCTAATTATAGAGATAAGGAGGTGCCAGAAATGGATTTATCCAATTTACAGCCGGCATTAGGTTCTAAGCATAGTGATAATTTCAGAAGAGGCCGTGGTCACGGTTCAGGAAACGGTAAGACCGCTGGTAAAGGACACAAGGGACAGAAAGCTCGTTCCGGAGCTCCAAGACCAGGCTTTGAAGGTGGCCAGATGCCTTTATACAGAAGATTACCGAAGAGAGGTTTCAAATGTATTAATTCCAAGACTATCGTTGGAATCAATGTATCTGCTCTTGAAGTATTTGACAACGATGCAGTAGTATCTGTTGAAACTTTACTGGAAAAAGGTATCGTAAAGAATCCAAGAGATGGAGTTAAGATCCTTGGAAACGGCGAACTTACTAAGAAGCTCACAGTTCAGGCTAATGCATTCAGCGCAAGCGCAAAAGAAAAAATCGAGGCTCTTGGTGGAAAAGCTGAGGTGATCTAATGTTTGATACAGTTCGTAACGCATTTAAAGTAAAAGATATTAGAAATAGAATTTTATTTACCTTTTTTATGCTGATTATCATCCGAATCGGTTCACAGTTACCGATTCCGGGTGTTGACCGGAATGTGTTTGCAGACTGGTTTGCTAATCAGAGTAGTGATGCGTTTAACTTTTTCGATGCAGTAACAGGCGGTTCATTCTTACAGATGTCCGTCTTTGCATTGAATATCACACCATATATCACATCTTCCATCATCATGCAGCTGTTGACGATTGCAATTCCAAAACTGGAAGAGATGCAGCGTGACGGCGAAGAAGGAAGAAAGAAAATTGCAGAGATTACACGTTATGTGACTGTTGCTCTGGCTTTAATCGAAGCAATTGCAATGGCAATCGGATTCTCCAGAAGCGGTTATCTGACCGATAAAGGATGGCTTACGGTTCTTCAGGTAATTGTAACCTTGACAGCAGGTTCTGCAGTACTTATGTGGATTGGTGAGAGAATTACGGAAAAGGGTGTTGGAAACGGTATTTCTATCGTACTTGTAATCAACATTATTTCACGAATTCCTAGCGATTTTGGAACACTGTATGAGCAGTTTGTAAAAGGAAAGATTCCTGCAAAAGCAGTTCTTGCAGTAGTAATTATCGCAGCAATCATTTTAGTAACCGTTGTCTTTGTCGTTGTCCTTCAGGCAGCTCAGAGAAAGATTCCGGTACAATATTCGAAGAAAATTCAGGGAAGAAAACAGGTAGGCGGTCAGTCTACGCATATTCCTCTGAAAGTAAATACCGGTGGAGTTATCCCGGTTATCTTCGCACAGTCTTTAATGCAGTTCCCGGTTGTTATTGCGTCTCTCTTAGGAAAGGGCAATGGAACAGGAATTGGCAGTAAGATTTTAAAGGGATTATCCCAGTCTAACTGGTGCAACCCACAGGAGCCAATCTACAGCATTGGTTTGGCTGTATATCTTGTATTGATTATTGCATTTGCATACTTCTATACATCCATTACATTCAATCCGCTGGAGATTGCGAACAACATGAAGAGACAGGGTGGATTTATCCCGGGTATCAGACCTGGAAAACCAACCAGCGATTATCTGAATCGGATTTTAAATTACATTGTCTTTATCGGTGCGGCAGGCTTATCCATTGTTGCAGTTATTCCAATCTTCTTCAATGGAGTATTTAAAGCAAACGTATCTTTCGGTGGAACATCTATCATCATTATCGTAGGTGTTGTTATCGAGACAATTAAACAGATCGAATCCCAGATGTTAGTTCGTTACTATAAAGGATTTTTGAATGACTAATGTGTACCAGAAGGGGGTGCTGCAAATGCAGCGTCTCCTGTGGTGCACTAAAGTTGTTTATAGAAGAAAAAGCAGATTAGCTTGCAAAGAAGAAGGTAAACAGGAGGTTTTCTTTATATGAAAATTATTATGTTAGGAGCGCCGGGTGCTGGTAAAGGTACACAGGCAAAACAGATTGCAGATAAATATTCTATTCCACACATCTCAACAGGAGATATTTTCCGTGCAAATATCAAAAACGGAACAGAATTAGGCAAGAAAGCAAAACAGTATATGGACCAGGGAGCTTTAGTTCCGGATGAATTAACCTGTGATCTGGTAATGGACAGAATACAGCAGGATGACTGCAAGAACGGCTTCGTACTGGACGGTTTTCCAAGAACCATTCCTCAGGCAGAAGCATTGGATGCAGCACTTGGTAAAATAAACGAGAAGATGGACTATGCAATTGATGTAGATGTTCCAGACGAAAATATCGTAAATCGTATGAGCGGCAGAAGAGCCTGCTTAAATTGTGGAGCAACCTATCATCTTATTTCCATTCCACCAAAGGTAGAAGGAATCTGTGACCGTTGTGGCAGCGAAATCGTATTACGTGAAGATGATAAGCCAGAGACAGTTCAGAAGAGATTAAAGGTATATCATGAGCAGACACAGCCATTGATTGATTATTATAAGAATCAGGGCATTTTAAAATCTGTAGACGGAACACAGCCGATGGATGAAGTATTCAAAGCCATCGTTACAATCTTAGGAGCGTAAATAATGTCGGTTACGATTAAATCAGCAGAAGAAATAGAGCTGATGCGTCAGGCAGGAAAGTATCTTGCTAAAGTACATCAGGAACTGGAACGTGCAATCAAACCTGGAATCAGCACATGGGAGATTGATAAAATCGGAGAAGAGACCATCCGCAGCCTTGGCTGCGAACCGAATTTCCTGAATTATCAGGGCTATCCGGCATCCGTCTGTGTATCGGTCAATGACGAAGTTGTTCATGGAATTCCAAGAAAAGACCATATTATTAAGGAAGGCGATATCGTAAGCCTTGATACCGGTCTTATCTATAAGGGATATCATTCCGATGCGGCAAGAACCCATGGAGTTGGTGAAATCAGTAAAGAGGCTGCTCTTTTAATAGAAAGAACCCGGGAAAGCTTTTTCCAGGGAATGCAGTATGCAAGAGCCGGAAGAAGGCTTTATGAAATCTCAGGAGCAATTGGAGATTATGCAGAAAGTTACGGCTACGGAGTTGTATATGATCTGGTAGGGCATGGCATTGGAACCCATCTTCATGAGGAACCGGAGATTCCGAATTTCCGTCAGTGGAGAAGAGGACTGAAGCTGAAGGCAGGAATGACATTGGCAGTTGAGCCGATGATAAATGCCGGAAGCCCGGATGTGGAATGGATGGATGATGAATGGACAGTAGTAACCTACGATGGTTCCTTATCTGCACATTATGAAAACACCATTTTGATTACAGAAGGAAGACCGGAAATCCTTACATTGACAGAGGAGGAAAGAGAATGTATCTGGCAAGAGTAAAGGCAGGTCACGACCGGAATCAGTACTATGTAGTGCAGTCACAGGATGAAAAATTCGTCTATCTTGTAAATGGAACCACAAGAACCTGTGACCGGCCGAGAAAGAAAAGCTACAAACATGTACAGCTTGTAAAAAAGCTTCCGCAGGAAGTCTTAGAAGCAGTAAATAAACCTGGGCTTACAGAAAATGCAAAAGCAGCAAAGCTGATTAAGGCTTATGAGCAATATATATTAACCAGAAAAGATTGATTTAGCAGGAGGAAAGAAAATGTCAAAGGCAGATGTAATTGAAGTAGAAGGAACAATTTTGGAAAAGCTTCCAAACGCAATGTTTCAGGTGCAGCTTGAGAATGGCCATCAGGTACTGGCACATATCAGCGGCAAATTAAGAATGAATTTCATTCGTATCTTACCAGGTGATAAGGTTACGATTGAGATGTCTCCATATGATCTGACAAAGGGCAGAATTATCTGGAGAGATAAATAAGGAGAAAATTCGAGAAAAGTAGTTGATTTTTCGGAATCTCTATGCTAAAATGCTAAATGGACGCTTTTGTGAAAACAAGGGCATATTATGCTGTTTAGCAGAAAGAAAAGAGAAATACCCATGGAAACAGGTTTTCCGGGGCGCAGGCAAGTAGAAAGGAGGATTATGCTGTGAAGGTAAGATCATCAGTTAAACCTATTTGCGAGAAGTGCAAAGTTATCAAAAGAAAGGGAAGCATCAGAATCATCTGTGAAAACCCTAAGCACAAACAGAGACAGGGTTAATTTCCACTTTGTTTGAAAAATTATGTGCGGCTGCAGCGCATGAGAATGTGCTGTTCATAATATAACGCGAACGCGCGTGGTCTGTTGCGCAGTCCTTACATACCGAGAGGATGCAGCAGATTGTGGCTGGGATTGCTAAGCAATCATTACTATAGGAAGAAAAAGGTGTATGCACACATTTCAGGGCGGGAAACCGCAGCTGCATGGGTCTTTGGAATTCCTTACTATTAACAAAGAAATCTATATGGAGGTGTAAACACACATGGCTCGTATTGCAGGTGTAGATTTACCAAGAGAAAAACGTGTAGAAATCGGTCTGACTTACATCTACGGAATCGGTAGAGCAAGTGCTGACCGTATCCTTGAAGCAGCAAACGTAGATCCTAGCACACGTGTTAGAGATCTTACTGACGATGAGGTTAAGAGAATCAGTGCAGTCATCGATGAGACACAGACTGTAGAAGGTGATTTAAGAAGAGAGATCGCTCTTAATATTAAGAGACTTCAGGAGATCGGATGCTATCGTGGAATCCGTCACAGAAAAGGACTGCCAGTTCGTGGTCAGAAGACTAAGACAAACGCAAGAACAAGAAAAGGTCCTAAGAGAACTGTAGCAAATAAGAAGAAATAAGTTTAATCAGAGAAAGTAGGTTAGTTTAGATATGGCTAAGAACGTTGCAAAGAAAACAACAAAAAAGCGCGTAAAGAAAAACGTTGAACGCGGACAGGCACACATTCAGGCATCTTTCAATAACACAATCGTGACAATTACTGATACTGAAGGTAACGCTTTATCATGGGCTAGTGCTGGTGGTCTTGGATTTAGAGGTTCAAAGAAATCTACTCCATATGCTGCACAGATGGCAGCAGAAACTGCTACAAAGGCAGCTTTAATTCATGGTTTGAAGACAGTTGATGTTATGGTTAAGGGACCAGGCTCAGGACGTGAGGCTGCTATCCGTGCCCTTTCCGCATGCGGTCTTGAAGTAGTTTCCATCAAGGATGTTACTCCAGTACCACATAACGGATGCCGTCCACCAAAGCGTAGAAGAGTTTAATTAGGAGGTATCGATTAAGATGGCAGTGAATAAAGTACCTGTACTGAAAAGATGTAGATCCCTTGGTTTAGAGCCAAGTTATTTAGGATATGATAAGAAGTCAAAGAGAAATCTTCAGAGAGGAAACCGTAAGGTATCTGAGTACGGACTTCAGTTAAGAGAAAAGCAGAAGGCTAAATTCATCTATGGTGTATTAGAGAAGCCTTTCCGTAATTACTATAAGAGAGCAGATAAGATGAGAGGATTAACAGGTCCAAACCTGATGACAATCCTTGAGTCAAGACTTGACAACGTAGTATTCCGTCTTGGATTCGCAAGAACCCGTAAGGAAGCAAGACAGATCGTTGACCACAAGTTCGTAACCGTAAACGGTAAGGTTGTAAACATTCCTTCTTACCTGGTTAAGGCTGGCGATGTTGTTGAGATTAAGGAAAGCAAGAAGAACATTCAGCGTATGAAAGACATCGTTGAGGTTGCTGGTGGAAGAATCGTTCCAGAATGGTTAGATATCGACGCAGAGAAGCTGCAGGGAACTGTAAAAGAGTTACCATCCCGTGAGCAGATCGACGTTCCAGTAAACGAGATGCTTATCGTCGAGTTATATTCTAAGTAATTAGTTTAACGCATCGTAAACCCGAGAAGGAGGGACTTTGTAGTGTTCGATTTTGAAAAACCAAAAATTGAGATCGCTGAAATTTCAGAAGACAAGACATATGGCAAATTTGTTGTAGAGCCTTTGGAAAGAGGATATGGTACTACACTTGGCAACTCTTTAAGAAGAATTATGCTTTCTTCTTTACCGGGAGCTGCTGTAAGCCAGGTGAAGATTGACGGAGTTCTCCATGAATTCAGTTCAATCCCGGGCGTTAAGGAAGATGTTACTGAAATTATTATGAACATCAAGAACCTCGCTATCCGCAATAACAGTTCTACAAATGAACCAAAAGTTGCTTACATTGAATTCGAAGGGGAAGGCGTTGTTACAGCTGCAGATATCCAGGTCGATTCGGATATCGAAATCATGAATCCTGAATTGGAGATCGCACATTTAAACGGTGGTGCAGACTGCAAGCTCTATATGGAACTTACCATTACAAAGGGCAGAGGATATGTCAGCGCAGATAAGAATAAGACAGAGGATACACCAATTGGTGTGATCGCAATCGATTCTATCTATACACCGGTAGATCGTGTAAATGTAACGATTGAGAATACTCGTGTAGGTCAGGTTACTGATTATGATAAGCTTACATTGGATGTATATACCAATGGAACTTTAGAGCCAGATGAGGCAGTCAGCCTTGCTGCGAAAGTATTGAGTGAGCACTTAAATCTCTTCATTGATCTGTCAGATGCTGCACAGCAGGCAGAGATCATGGTTGAGAAAGAGAACGATACACAGGAGAAGGTTCTTGAGATGAATATCGATGAACTGGAATTATCGGTTCGTTCTTACAACTGTCTGAAGAGAGCTGGTATCAATACCGTTGCAGAGCTTATCAACCGTACTCCGGAAGATATGATGAAGGTTCGTAACCTTGGCCGCAAGTCTCTTGAAGAAGTACTTGCAAAACTCAAAGAGTTAGGTTTACAGTTAAATCAGGGTGAAGAATAATAAAAACTGGCGGTGTCAGTAATCCCGATGAGTGTGACAACGTCATAGAACATTTATGGCTTGTGGTTTGAAATGCCACAGAATTAAGAATGGGTTCTGCCGGTAAATCCAAAGAGTATGGCAGGATACCCCACAAATGGAGGAAAATTAAAATGGCAAAGTATCGTAAGTTAAGCAGAACATCCAGCCAGAGAAAGGCTTTAATCAGAGGTCAGGTTACTGCTCTGATCGCTAATGGCAAGATCGTAACAACAGAAGCAAAGGCTAAGGAAATCCGTAAGGTTGCAGAAGGCCTGATCGCTGCTGCTGTTCGTGAGAAAGACAACTTTGACGAAGTTACTGTTACTGCTAAGGTTGCTCGTAAAGATGCAGACGGCAAGAGAGTAAAAGAAGTTGTTGATGGTAAGAAAGTTACTGTTTATGACGAAGTAGAGAAGAAGATTAAGAAGGATCAGCCTTCCCGTCTTCATGCAAGAAGAGAAATGCTTAAAGTTCTTTACACAGTAAAGACAAATGACGGAACCAAGAAGGGCACAAAGGAAGTTGACCTTGTTGCTAAGTTATTTGATGAGATCGCACCAAAGTATGCAGACCGTAACGGTGGTTACACAAGAATCGTAAAGATTGGTCAGCGTAAAGGTGACGGCGCTCTGGAAGTATTACTTGAGTTAGTTTAAAATTTGTCAGAATAAATCCCATCTGTTTTATGCAGGTGGGATTTTTTATAAAAATAAGCGGAAGAAAAGGAACAGTAAGTTATGAAAATAAAACAGCATAGTTGGAAAAGGTATGTAGCAGCTCTAATACTTGGTATGGGAATCTTGCTGGCAAGTGCAGCTATGCAGGTGCAGGCTTCAGAAAATGAAACGGATATATGGATTTCAGATAATCGGAATACACAGGATTATACAGGAGATAATTGGGCAGACCGGATGTATAATTATCTTACGTCAACAGAAAATGGTTATATGCGGATACAATTAAAAAAAGATGGGACATTATATGCCGATTATTTTGACCGGGCATTCGTATTTCGGTCACAAAAAATAATTCCTGGGGAGTTGACTATGCCAGGTGGCTTTTATGAGGGAAAAGATAGTTATTATCTGGCTTATGGACAGGGTAATTCAGAGCAATCCGATAGTAAAGAGGTGCTGCGTATTGTACAATATGATAAAAACTGGAATCGAATTGCAAAGACCTCTGTGTATGGAGCAAATACCGTGAGTCCATTTGAAGCCGGGAGTCTGCGTATGATAGAAAAGAATGGCAAACTATATGTCCGTACCTGCCATAAAATGTATGCTTCATCGGATGGAAAAAACCATCAGTCAAATATGACATTTGTAATAAATGAAAGTGATATGTCTGTTGTGGATGAATCTTATAAAGTCAGCAATATTTCCACTGCAATGGCATATGTGTCACATTCCTTTAACCAGTTTGTCCTTGCGGATGATGCAGACGATATTGTTTTTATGGATCATGGTGATGCTTACCCAAGAAGCATCGTAATCTCAAAAATGGGAAAAGGAAGTGCTAGAAAAAATATACTTACATTTTCTGGCAAAATTGGTGACAACTTTACGGGTGCGACAATCGGCGGGCTGGAGTTTTCAGCATCAAATTATCTTGTTGCAGGAACTTATGGGGCAACACAATCTTCTGACGAAAATCAGGTTTTTTTGGCAGTTAATGATAGAAAATTGCAGGGCGAGACGCAGATGATTATTCTGGCATCAAAAGAAAATGGAAAAGTTTATGCTACCCCACAACTTGTGAAATGTTCGGATGATAAATTTTTAATTTTATGGGCGGAGGATAATGGTGATTTAAATTTTTATTCCCGCATGAGTGATGGGAATATTCATTATGTATTTGTAGATGGAAATGGAAAGAAACTGGGAAATGAACAGGTTCAAAAAGGATATCTTTCGGATTGCAAACCGATTGTAGATAACGGACAGATCTTGTGGACGGTTGCAGATAATAAGCATTTGACATTTTATCAGATGAATGAAGACGGAAGTCTGCAAAGCAAAAATGCAGATTTTCCGAAAGATATAATGATATATCCATATGATCTTGCAAAATGCAGACTTGTTGCAAAGAAAATCGGTCCAATGAAGTATCCGAATAGTGATAACAGTATTATGAGTGCATTTATTTTATGCAGGGATAATGTGAAAAATCCATTAAAGCTGAACCAGGATTTTGAAATAAATGGTCGTGGAAAAACAAAATTATCTTCAGCAGGAAATGCCTGGTATGTTAATTCGCTATATTTGGATTCGTTTGGGGAAAAATATTATGGATCAAAAACTTTTTCAGCCTCGGGAGAAGAATTTGATCTTCCGGAATTTATACATGAAAAGCCACAGAAGGTTTCTGCAAAAAAGAACACAGATGGTATTTATGTGAAATGGCAGAAGGAACCTTATGCACTTGGATACTATGTATATCGTCAGAAAGGGAAGGGCGGCTTCAAAAAAATTGCATCTATTTCAAATGCATCTCAAAACAGTTATATGGATAAGAGTGCAAAAGGAAAGGGAGTATACCGTTATTATATTAAAACATATACAACCAATGGAACGTCAATCATTACATCAAAGAAGTCTGATATAATTACTATAAAATAAAGACATCCGCATCAGCGCAGGACTGATGCGGATATTTTAATTATGGAATCTTGGATTTTGACTGGGGATAAGGTTTTCGCTGGTCGGTTCGTCCAATTAGATAATCTACGCTTGTGTGATGAAAATCCGCTAAAGATGAAAGAATTTCTGTTGGAATTTGACGTTCATCATTTTCATATCTGGAGTAGGTTCGCTGTGTAATATTTAAGATTTTGGCAATTTCTGTCTGTGTTAAGTCTTTGTCTTCCCGCAAATCGCGAATACGTTTATATTTCAAATATTTGTCACCTCCCCCATGTTAATAGTATATGTGAGACCGTATTGGTCTATTGTGCTTTAGACCAATACGGACTAAAATATTTGCAAGGCACAATATAAGGCACATATTGAAATGCTTATAAATATTGATAAAATAAAAGCGTTACAAAAGAAAAATGGAGGCATGAATGTCAGAGTTCAGTGATAAATTGTCAGAGTATATTGTAAAAAGCGGATCGAATGTGTATCAGCTTGCAAAAGAAGCATCTTTAGATAGAACAACATTGCAGAAGACAGCAAAAGGGCAGAGACTTCCGTCTTTGGATTATATTAAGGAAATATGTCAGTACATCAAAATATCCAGTAAACAGGAAGAGGAACTGGTTCGACTCTACAAGATTGAAAAACTGGGACACAGCACAGTAGAAGCATGGGATGAAATTCAGCAGATTATTCGTGATATTTACCAGCTTAGAAAAAATGAAAATAGTTCCTGGCGTATTCATTTTGATGAATTAAGTTTGAAAAGTTTTAATACTAAAATTGTGCAGAAATGCTGTTCGGAAATGGAATGTATAAAAGCAATTATGTGCGTCATGGAACAGGAACTGCAAGCTCCGGATCAAACAGAAATTTATATGGATGTTTCGTGGGCAAGTAAAATGGTGTTAAGTCAGTTGATGCAAAGTGAGGGCAATGAGTCAGAAAGATTGACTTGTCATCAGCTTGTGAATCTGAAGCAGACAGAACATGTAAAAGATGGAATGTTGGAAAATATTCAGATGCTGCATCAGGTGCTGCCATATGCATTTACAACACATAATACCTATGATATCCGTTATGCTTATATTAGTGAAAATAGCGAAGAACAGAAATTACATTTATGGGAACATTACATTATTACACATAAACATGTGATTTTGTGTTCGGAACAGGATTATCAGCTAATTGTCATTTCCGATGAAATGATTGCAAAGGCATACAGGCAGGAAGTCGGGCGTATGCTGAGTGCATATCGTCCGCTGTTCAGCTATCAGGGGTATTCCGGGGAAGGTGTTCGGAAATACCGTGCATTGCTTGATAACGATGAAACGCATATAACTTATGAGGGATTTCCGTGTCTGGCACTTATGATTCCGGATGAAATAAAAAAGCAATTGATTGTAGATCCACAGATTGGAACATATGCAACAGCATATTTTGATATGCCGAAGGTAAGAGAAAACCAGTACATCAATATTTTTGGAATGGAAGATATAAGACATTTTATGAAGACCGGGCATTTGCCGGGAGTGTTTGACCATTATTTTTATGTGGAGTCAATAGAACTTCGAAAAGAAATGCTTGAAAATTTCCATAAAAATCTTTTGGCACATACACGGCAGTATTATATGGTCAATGAGAAAGAATTTAAAATAAACAGTTCTTTTGGAATTGATGTCTTTGGTCAAAATAAGGTTGCTTTCTGTTCAACATCTGACGAATTCCCATTTGGTTTTATTTCAATTGATGAACCTGGGATCAGTGAAATGTTTGCCAGTTATTTTGATAATCTGGTACAGTCAAAATATGTATATTCGATTGAGGAAACCATAACAAAATGGGAGGAAATGGTGGAACAGATAGAAAGAGAAATAGAAGATAGGAAGGAATGAGCTTTTTAGTGCATAGGTACTAAAAATAAAAGGCACAATAAAAGGCACATATTGAAAAGAGGAGAGAAATTGATAAACTGAAAGAGAAAAACGAAAGTTAGGAGCAGTTATGAAAACATTGGGTATTATTGGCGGTCTTGGACCAATGGCGACTGCATATTTCATGGAGCTTGTGACAGGAATGACAGATGTCGACTGCGATCAGAAACATATTCCAATAGTGTTACAGAGTATTCCGCAGACACCAGATCGTACTTCGTACATATTGGATCATATACAAAAAAATCCACTTCCGCAAATGGTAGAAGCTGGAAAACGGTTGAAGGAGGCGGGGGCAGCGTATCTTGCAATCCCGTGTGTTACAGCACATTATTTTTACAGGGAGCTTTGCCGGCAAATAGATCTGCCAATTATTTCTCTGTTGGAAAAAACCGCTGATTATTTCAGGACAGAGGGTGTTGATGAGGTGGCAATTCTGGCAACATCGGGTACGGTAATGAGTAAGATTATCCAGCAGGAATTAGGGAAAAAACATATCCAGACGTTGCTGCCTGATGAAAGACAGCAACAGAAAATCATGGAGATTATATATAAGCAGATTAAGGCCGGACGCTCGGTAGAAATTGAAAAATTTGAACAAATTGGTACACAATTACAACAACGAGGCGCACAGAAACTGCTACTGGGATGTACAGAATTATCTCTTTTAAAAAGAGATTTTACCCTGAATCAGGCATATGCGGACGTATTGGAAATATTGGCATCTGCTGTAGTTACCTATAACGGATTGCCAGTAAAAGAATATCACAGACAGACACAGGAGATAAAATAATGCAGAGAAATGTTTTGGAATATTTGGAAGAGACAGTAAAAAGAGTGCCGGATAAAATCGCATTTGCAAATGATAAAACGCAGTTGACATTTCAGCAATTTTCAGATGACATACGTGCAATTGGCAGTGAATTAATTCGGAAAGGCTATCAAAAGGAGCCGGTTTTGATCTATATGAATAAAAGCCCGGAAGCATTGGAAGGGTTTTTCGGAGTGATCGAAAGCGGCTGTTTTTATGTGCCATTGGATGAAGAGATGCCGAAGAGACGCATCGAACTGATTATTGAAAATACGAAAGCAAGAGTTATCATCTGTGATCAGGAGAATCTGAAACGTGTAAAGGAACTTCCTTTTGATGGAGAAATTATGTTGCATGAGGATCTGGCAAAGAAAAGAGAGGACAAGGAAAAGCTGGATAAGGTAAGAAGAACTGCACTGGATACAGATCCGCTTTATGTGCTTTTTACTTCCGGATCTACAGGGATGCCAAAAGGGGTAGTGGGACATCACAGAGGTGTCATTGATTATATTGACCAGCTTTCTGCGGTGTTGGATTTTGATGAAGAGGGTGTATTTGGCAATCAGGCACCTCTTTATTTTGATGCCTGTATGAAGGACATTTACCCGACACTGAAGTTTGGTGCAACGACCTGGCTGATTCCCCATGAACTGTTCCTGTTTCCGGTCCGTCTGGTGGAATATCTGAATGTACATAAAATCAATACCATATGCTGGGTGGTATCTGCACTTACAATGATTTCTGCATTTGGGACATTTAAAGAAGTAGTTCCGGAATATCTGCGCACGGTTGCATTTGGAAGTGAAGTGTTTCCAATCCGGCAGTTTAATCTGTGGAAACGGACATTGCCACAGGTAAGATTTACAAATCTGTATGGGCCGACGGAGGCAACCGGAATGAGCTGTTATTATCATGCAGACCGGGAGTTTTCGGAGAATGAGGTGATACCAATCGGACAGCCTTTTGAAAATACGGAAATTTTACTTTTAAAAGGAGGTTTAGAGGCTGCGCAGGGGGAAGAAGGAGAAATCTGTATTCGGGGAACCTGTCTTACTCATGGATATTATGGAAATAAGGAAAAGACAAAAGAAGCATTTGTCCAGAATCCCCTGAATCCGTATTATCCGGAGCTGATTTACCGTACAGGTGATATTGGAAAAAGAAATGCAAAAGGAGAACTGATCTTTGTGTCCCGTAAAGATTATCAGATTAAACACATGGGGCACCGGATTGAACTGGGAGAGATTGAGGCAAATGTACTTCTGGTCGATGGCATTCAGACAGCATGCTGCATTTATCCAAAAGAAGATGAAAAGATCGTCCTGTTCTATACAGGAACGCTGAAAAAGGCAGAACTTCTGATGGAATTAAAGCAGCGTTTGCCAAGATATATGATTCCAAATGTGTTGTTTCTTATAGAACAGCTTCCGCTTACCCCGAATGGAAAAATGAATCGCAAAGCAATGGAGCAGTTTTATATGGATCATAAAAAAAACAAAAGAAGGAGAACCAAATAGTTATGGAAACAAGAGAAATCATTTTGGATATTTTACAGGAAATGCATGAAGATATCGATTATGAAAAAGAAAAAGCATTGGTGACAGATAAAATTCTGGATTCTTTTGATCTGGTCAGTCTTGTCTCGGAATTGACCGATGCGTTTGATATTGAGATCACAGCAAAAGATTTTGTGGAAGAAAATTTTAATTCGCTGGATACGCTGGTAACTATGGTAAAACGTTTACAGGAAGAATAAAACAGGGAGGCGGTATGCTTTTTACATCATATGCATTTATTGCATTTATCGCTGTAGCTTTTTTTCTGTATTATCGGATTCCACGCAAATGGCAGTGGACGTTTCTTCTGATAATCAGCATTGGCTTTTATGCATCGGCAGGAATTTTTTATCCCATCTTTTTACTTGTAAGTTCGGCGGTGACCTATCTGGCCGGACTGTGGATCGAAAGAGACCGAAAACAGGAAAAAACTTACATTCGGGAAAATGCCGGCCAGTTTGCATCGCGGCAGGAGAAAAAGGAGTTTAAGCAAAAAGGAGAAAAACGTCGAAGAAATCTTATGGTGTCAGCACTTCTGATCTTACTTGCTGTTCTTGGAGTATTTAAGTATGCGGATTTTGTGATTGACAATATGAATGCTGTTTTTTATGCGGTTGGAAGTGATCGGGAGTTGGAATATCTGGATTTACTGCTTCCAATGGGAATTTCCTTTTATACATTTCAGTCGCTGGGATATCTGTTGGATGTATACTGGGAAAAAATCGATGCACAGAAGAATTTTTTCAAACATCTGCTGTTTGTGTCATTTTTTCCACAACTGGTACAGGGACCGATCAGCCGTTATTCCGATTTATCACAGACGTTGTATGAAGAACATGTATTTGACAAAAAGCAGGTGATATTTGGACTGGAAAGAATTCTCTGGGGATATTTCAAGAAACTTGTAGTGGCAGATACAATCCTTACAGCAACCACTGCCGTGATTGGAGATGAATATTACAACGGTGCGTGGGTGCTGGTCGGAATTATTTTCTATGGCATTGAACTGTATGCCGATTTTACGGGAGGCATTGATATTACCATAGGAATTGCGCAGGTATTCGGAGTGAAGGTTGCGGAAAACTTTATTCGTCCATACTTTTCAAAAAATATTGCGGAATATTGGCGGCGCTGGCATATTTCCATGGGAACCTGGTTCAGGGATTATATTTTTTATCCAATGAGCATTTCCAAACGAATGGGAAAGCTGACAAAGTTTTGTAAGACTCATTTTGGAAAAGGAGTAGCAAAGAGGGTGCCGGTTTATCTGGCAACCATGGTTACCTGGTTTGCAACCGGAATCTGGCATGGTGCAAGCTGGAACTTTGTCATGTGGGGCATTATGAATGGCGTGATCATCCTGATTTCTCAGGAACTGGAACCGTTGTATGCGCGGTTTCATAAGCAGTTTCCTTCACTTGGACAAAGAAAAGGATATCAGGCATTTCAGATTGTGCGGACCTTTTTCCTGATGGGATCGCTTCGGATGTTTGATTGTTACGGGGATGTGCCTCTTAGTTTTTCAATGTTTTTTAGCATGTTCCGGGACTTTGATCTTCGTGCGTTGACCGTGGATGAGTTTTTGGATCTGGGACTGAATATCCCACAATATGTGATTGTGTTTGCAGGTACGGTGTTAATGTTTTCCGCAAGCGTGATCGGACGAAAGGAAAGTGTGCGTGAACAATTGAGCAGAAAGCCGTATGTTGTGAGGTATGCAGCAGTAACGGCACTGTTTCTTACCGTTGTTCTGTTTGGATCTTACGGTGTGGGATATGATGCTGCACAATTTATTTATAATCAGTTTTAGATGAGGAGAAATGTTTTGAAAACCGCTGTTAGAAGGATTGTTTCTGTTGGAATACTTTTGATTTTGCTGTTTGCAATGCAGAGGCTTGTGATGCCAAAGTATGTGGATGATGTGATCGAAGGTGGATTTACAGCAGAATATTATCGGGAAGAAAATCCGCATGAGGTGTTGATGGTAGGAGATTGTGAGTTATATGAAAATTTCAGTCCAGTCACAATGTGGAAAAACTATGGAATTACAAGTTATATTCGGGGAAGTGCCCAGCAGCTTACCTGGCAGTCGTATTATCTGTTAGAAGACGCACTGAAATATGAAACGCCGGATGTGGTTGTATTTAATGTGTTAGAACTGAAATATAATGAACCGCAGAGAGAGGAATACAATCGCATGACGCTTGATGGAATGCGCTGGTCAGTAAGTAAGGTACAGGCAATCCGTGCATCCATGCTGCCAGAGGAACATTTTATTGATTATGTTTTTCCACTGCTGCGTTATCACAGCCGGGTTACAGAACTTACCGCAAATGACTGGAAACATTATTTCAAAGACAAAACGCGGACAACTGCCGGTTATTATATGAGAGTGGATACAGCACCGTATGAAGAAGGAATCTGGGAGGAAGAAGAACCGGAAAGTGACACGTTGGGGAAAAATGCAATGGCATATCTGGATAAAATCCGGATGTTGTGTGAAAAGAACCATATTCGTCTGCTTCTGGTCAAGGCACCAAGCAAGTCTCCGGTCTGGTATGACACCTGGGAATCACAGATTTTGGAATATGCGTCCAAATATGATCTGGATTATATCAATTTTTTGAATCTGGTGGATGAAATCGGAATTGATTACAATACCGATACTTATGATCAGGGCCTTCATATGAATTTAAGCGGAGCAGAGAAATGTGCGGATTATCTGGGAAAATTTCTTTCAGAAACGTATGGACTTAAGGATTTAAGATCAGATAAAACGATTTGTTCGAATTGGGAAAATAAGACAATATTTTATGAAAATATGAAAAAGGCGCAGTATAAGGAACTGAAAAAGTACGGAGAAATTGTAAACTATTAAAGAGAGAAAGAGGTTATAGGGATGAAGAAAAGTAAGAAAATCATAAGTCTGGTTTTGGCAATTGCAATGGTATTACTGGTACCGGTCAGTGTTGTATCGGCAGCACCAAAGGGATATGGATTTCGATATGCCGGAGTTACGGTATATGTTCATGGAAAGGCATCCGGACTGATCGATAAGATGGGCGAACCAAATAAGAAAAGCAAGTCAAAAAGCTGTGCTTATGATGGGGAAGATATCAAATATGTGTATGATGATTTCACGCTGGTTACTTATACAGAGAAAAAAGGTGGCACGGAATATGTACAATCCATCAAATTTACATCGAAAAAAGCAAAGACTAAAGAAGGAATTAAGATCGGAAGCAAAGAAAAAACAATGAAAAAGAAATATGGAAGAGCACGCGACAATTTCGGCGTGTACACTTACAAAAAGGGAAAAATGGGAATTACATTTACCGTTGATGATGGAAAAGTCTCTGCAATCCAGTATGTGGCATATTAAAAAACAAAGGAGAGTTATCAATGAGAAAAAAAGGGATGAAAAAAGCGGCAGCAGTGCTTGCAGCAACAATGGTGTTTAGCCTGTTTTCGGAAGCGGGAATGGCAGCCCCACAGACCGTGCAGGCAGCAACGTACCAGAAGACCATAAAAAATAAATCAGTAAAGAAACCGGAAGTATTGGTTCGTGCGGATGAAGTAAAAGTATTTTCAATTAAAGTCAAAGAGGTTGACAAACAGATTCAGGAGGCAGAAATTAAGCAGCCGGAAACTTCTGCAGATACACAGATTTCGACAGAAGAAAATACACAGCAGGAAGAAGAGACAACAGAAATAACGGAAATAACAGAGACAGCCAGAGAAAACAACAGTGTGGAGGCAATCGAAAATACGCAGGAAACCGAACCACAAAAACCGGAAATCGCAAGCATTACCTATCGGTACAAGGTATCGTTGAACGTAAAAAATAAATCGAAAGCAGATATTCGAAAACTGGTGCTGACCGGAAAATCCGATGGAAAAACTCTGACATTTACGGTAAAGAATCTAAAAGCTGGAAAGATCGTATCACTTTCAAAAAGTTTTGAACTCACAGGCAAAACCGAAAGGGATCTCCCGGAGTTTCAATGTCAGAAACTTCAGGTATATGCAAAAGGTATGGTGAGCACCTATCGTTATGCCAGTGGAAAATTGAGCAGTGATTACGCGACACCGGATAAAAAGGCACCGGTGATCAGCGGATTTGTTGGAAAGAACAGTTACAACGGAAATATCCCATATCAGACAGTATACAGTGATCAGGAAAAAACGTATGATTATTTCAAATATGTAGGTGTAAAAGATAACCGCGATGCAAAGGTAACACTGAAAGTGGATACCAGTAAGGTGAATTTCAAGAAAAAGGGTACCTATACGATTACCTATATGGCAGAGGATAAAGCTGGAAATGTCAGCAAAAAAACTGCAAAAATTGCGGTACGTGTGAAAGATTCTCTTGATCAGATGGCAGATACGGTACTGGGACGTATTATAAAAAAAGACTGGTCCAATCAGAAAAAAGCGACTGCTATTTACAATTATACAAGAGGTCATATTGCTTATACCGGAAATTCAAACAAATCAAGCTGGGAGAAAGAAGCTTCTAACGGTCTGCGCTATGGACGGGGAGACTGTTTCACTTACTACTGTGTGTCCAGAGCATTGCTCACGCGTGCCGGAATTCCAAATATTGAGGTGACGCGTGTGCAGGGGTATGGACATCACTGGTGGAATATGGCATATGTAAATGGTGGTTTTTATCACTTTGATACCTGCCCACGTAAGGCTGGTGGAAGATTTTGTCTGGTCACTGATGCTCAGTTGAAGCATTATTCTGCAACGGTAGGAGGACGTTCTCATATCTGGGCGTATAATAAGAAGCCAAAGTCACCAAAGAAAGTATTGTCATCTATATTTTAAAAGGAGACAGTTATGAAAAAGCAGTGGATTAAGAAAGTTATAGGGGGAATATTGTGTGGGGGGTTGTTACTTTCAGTTTGTACAGAGGTCACACCAATACGAACATTAGCAGCAACAAAGGAAAATTTATATTTATATATGAGTCCAAATACTGGAAAATATGGATTTGTAAATGACGGGGGATTGGTAATGATTGATCCCGTGTATGATCAGGCATACGATTTTAATAATGGAATGGCGCTCGTAAGCAAAGATGATAAATATGGATATATTAGTGAAAATGGAAATATTGTTGTACAGCCTAAATATGAATATGCGAGTAGCTTTTCGTGTGGATATGCAGTTGTAAAAAATCAAGAAAAATATAAATTTATTAACACAAAAGGGAAAAATGCATTTTCTGCTGTATATGAAGATGCAAATCCATTTAGTGAAAATCTTGCGGCAGTAAAAATTGGTAAAAAATATGGGTATATTAATAAAAAAGGTAAACTGGTAATTAAGCCCATATATGATTATGCTTATGTTTTTTCAGAGGGAAAAGCTTTTGTAGTAAAAAAGGGGCAACCCGGATTTATAAACACCAAAGGAAAGTTTTTGTTTAAGGCTCCAAAGGGAACAGATGTTATGGAGTTTTCTGGGGGATATGCTTATTTTTCCTATAAAGGAAAAATTGGATTTATTAACAAAAAAGGAAAGGTAGTAATTAAGCCAACAGGATATGGGGTGGGATATTTTTCAGAAGGACTTGCTGTTTGGGCAAAAGATAGCGAAAAATATGGTTATATAAATACGAAAGGAAAAACTGTTATTCCACTTAAATATGAGTCAGCATATGATTTTTCGGAGGGATTAGCCTGTGTACAGGAAAAAGGAAAATATGGATTTATTAATAAGAAGGGTAAAATGGTTATCTCAGCCATATATGATGAGGCATGTGGATTTTCAAATGAATTATGTTATGTGAGAAAGGATGGAAAAGCGTATTTCATTAATAAAGCAGGGCAAATAATGTTTGAAGTCAAATAGGGATATTTGTTTTATAGGAGAAAAGGAATATGAGAAAAACAACAATAAATAAAATTATATGTGATTTTGCATTTGTAATGAGTATCATGATGATAATCGTCTGGATACCAAGTTTTTCGGTACAGGCAAAAGAACAAAATCCATTATATTCATACGTGGATTCAAAAACAGATTTGTGTGGCTTTGTGGACAAGAATGGCAAAGTTGTAATTGATCCTGCATATGATACAGTGTGTGATTTTTCCGATGGACTGGCAGCAGTGCAGAATAGTGATGGAAAATGGGGATTTATTGATAAAACAGGAAAAGTAGTGGTTCCACTTGTTTATAGGATGTGTGGCGATTTTTCAGAAGGTTTAGCATCTGTAGAAACAGAAGATGAAAAATGGGGATATGTAAATACACAGGGAAATATTGTCATTGCACCTGAATATATTGGTGTGAGTGCATATTCTGAAGGTTTGGCATGTGTAAGAACAAAATCGGGGAAATATGGATATATTGATAAGAAGGGAAAAATGGTAATTAAAGCGAAGTATGACGATGCATATTCATTTTCCGATGGACTGGCAAAGGTAAGGCATGGAAACAAAGTTCAGTATATTAATCAAGCAGGTAAAGTTAAAATATCAAAAAAAATAAAAAATGATGACAGTGATTATATGGATTTTTCAGAAGGACTTGCATCATTTTACCAAAAGAATAAATTTGGGTATATCGATAAAAAAGGTAAAACCGCTTTTATATTAAATGCATCCGTTACTTATGCGGATGACTTTTATGAGGGAATGTCCATTGTATATGATAAGAAGGGAAAGATAGGATATATCAACAATAAAGGCAAAATTGTTATTCAGCCAAAGTATACAGATGCCTCTATTTTTCAGGAAGACCTGGCTTATGTAAAGGTGAAAAACAAATATGGATTTATTAATAAAAAGGGTAAAACAGTAGTTAAACCGGTTTATGATCGGGTATCAATGTTTTACAATGGTCTTGCATATGTGGAAAAAAACGGAAAGGCATTTTATATCGATAAAACTGGAAAAAAGGCGATTGTATTACCATAATTACAGATTAAGTAAGATGATAGATTTGAAATCATAAAATTTTATGTATAAGATTACACTGGTGGAAGTCAGATGGAAAATTCTTATATTAAAGATTAGGAGCATAGACCGAATAGGGAGGATGGTGAATGAAAATGATAAAAATAAAAAGAGGTGTTGTATTTGTTCTGATAGTTCTCATGTTCTTTTCAAGCATACCGTTTGAATATTATAATGCACAAGTTCTTGAAAACACAGCTGGATGGAATGGAACGGATATAAAAGAGGTAGTTCCAGTAAATGAATGTTATACTGTTGATTCAGCAGAGAAGCTGGCATGGTTTTCAAAATCAATAAATTCGGGAAATAATTTTGAAAATAAAAAAATTGAAATAACAGGGAATATTAATCTTAATGATAAGAAATGGACACCAATTGGTGATAAGAGTTATAGAACAGAAATTAAGGGTGAGATAGTTATAACCAATTGTATTATAACAGGATTAAATGTACAGAGTGTTTATTGTGGCTTATTTGGCAATATTAAAATAAAAAAGTTATCAATATATAATTTTACAATAGAAAATGCACAGATAACGAATGCGGATTGGGATTCGTATCTTGGTGTATTAGCTGGAATTCTTGAGATTTCTCCACAGGGGACATGTTTAATTGATAATTCAGATTTTGGTGGAAAATGTAAAAATAGAAGATCATTTGGAGGACCAACAGGTGGAATAATAGGAAATTTGATTATGGGAGATGAGTGCCAAGTAAATATTAATGGAGTAAAAGCAGATTTTGATATTAAGTCTGGAAATGAAGTAGGTTCTTTGTTTGCAAAAATAACAGATGAAAATATGTCTGGAAAAATGTGCATCAGTGAAATTTCTATTGAAAATGATTTGGAAGGATATACAGATTATGGATATGATTGTGCTTATGTTGGAGGAATAATTGGAAGTTTACAAATAGGAGAAATTGATATTAATAAAGTTACAATTAATGGAAATATATATTCACACGGATATTTTGGTTATGCAGGTGGAATAATAGGTCATGCTTCATATCGTGTTATGAAAATTAAAAATGTTGCTGTTAAAGCAGGAATAAAAAGTGATTGGAGAGGGGTATATGGATATGTCCATTGCGCGGGTGGTTTTTTAGGATATTCTGAATGTAAAAATCCTGAAGAAAGTTATATACAAGATTCATATATTATAGGGAATATAAATTCGGGTGTAGCATTTTGCGCTCATTGCGAATCAAGTGAAAATAGTATATCTGTAAGAAATTGTTATTTTGATAAAGAGACAACGGGAATGGCGGATAATAAGTTAATGTGTACAAATTATGCTGATCTGTTTCAAAATAATGTAATTGATTCAAAAGGATTAAGTTCTGAGGAAATGAAAAATCAGGAATCATTTAAAGAATGGAATTTTGATGATATTTGGACTATGGGGAGAAAATATCCTGAATTGCTTGATTTACCATATGACAATGATTTTATTGGTTTAGATAGTGAGTCATTGGGTCAATATCTGGATGCATTATTAACAAACAAAGGTAATGTTTCAACAATAAAATATTTAGCAATAGATGAAAATTTTACCAATTCGGCATTTGTCTATAAAAATGATGCGAAGTTCAGTACAGGGGTGGCAATGACACTGACGGACATGCTTTATAGAGGAATGGATGGCTGGAAGGATATTTTTAATGGGGAAACAGCAAAGCAACAAGCAGAAGAAGTGTTGGCAAAGTTATTATATAATTATCAAAACGAATGTGAAGAAATATCCTATGTAAAGACGGCAAAAAAATATAGTAGTATGCTTACTTCAGGACTTGAAGATTTTATGCAAGCCGATGTATTATACAAAAGTATATCGAATAAAGACATAAAAAATTTAAATGAATCCTTATCACCAGAGACGTTGAGTGTTGTATTTAAAGAACATAAATATAATAATTTGGAAAATTACTTGGAAGTAGTTAAAGGGTATTCAAAAGATGATGAAACTGTAAAGTTACTTAATTCATATCTTCAATCTGAAAATTTGATTAAATCATATAAAAATAATTTTAAATATTTGGGTGCTGGGATAGATATAATTCAAATGGGTACCGACACACTTAATAAATTGTATGAATTTGATGTACTATATAATTCTGGTCAATTATATTCAGAAATGTTGCTTTATATAAAGAATAATTGCAAATATGAAATAGTATCTGAAGCGGCAGAAGAATTATATAGAGTTATAAATGGCGCATATCAGGAACAACTTTTATATGTAACAAAACCATTATTAGATAAATTAGAAGAAGGGGTAACTAATTATGCAATAGATAAGTTATTGGAAACATCATTAGCAAAGATGAAATATGCATTTATTATTAAAGAGGGATTTGATTGGGGAGTAAAAATAGCAAATTTAAAATTTCATACTGGAGAATCTCAGGAATTAAGGGATAAAATGCGGACATTGGCATATTTAGGTAATTGTTTGGCTCAATGGATGCTTGAAAATAATATTGCATATTTACAAGCTGAAACGGATGAAGAACGAGAAGTATTAGGACTTAAAACGTATTATGCAGCTTATATGTTGTGGCAAACTCGAAGTGCAGGAGAGGACGCACTACAAGGTTTTGCAGAAAAACAATCAGTTACGTTTAAGAGATATTATCAAGTTTCAAAAGAGATATCAAGTACATTAGCGTCATTAGAAAATACTATGTTTACAAAAGATAACACAGCAAAATTGTTAACATTAGTTGTGGCTTGCCCTGTAGATGTAGAAGTATTGGACAAGAATGGAAATGTAATCAAAAAGATTATGGATGGGGAGGAAAAAGAGTTTCAATCAGATGCGATGGATTATTCGGTTGTCTATGATCCAATAAATAAAGATTATATAAAAATAATTCATTTTTGCGAAGAAAATACATATAAAATTCGATGTGTTGGAACGGACATTGGACAAGTTGATCTTAATTTGATGAAAATTCATGAAACCGGAAAGTGTGATATTAATTATATTGATGATATTGGCGTGAAAACTGGAACAATAGTTGAATTACCTGCATTGATGGAAAATAGTCCAATACAGGTAAATGACGATGGAGAATCGACAGAATATAATTTTATAAAGAATAGTGATAAATATATTCCATTAAAATCATTAACTTTACGACTGCAAAATATTGAAATATATAAAGGTGATAAAGTGAGATTGGATAAAGAAGTTGTTCCTGTTAATGCATCTGATAAAATGTTTTATTGGAATAGTGATAATGAAAAATGTGTGAAAGTAAATGGTGATGGAGTCATACAGGGAATTGCAAATGGTCAGGCAACTATTAGTGTTTCATCTATGGATGGAAAAATAAATGATACGTGTATTGTAACTGTAATAAAAGATTCATCTACATCTGGAGAAGGTACAGATGATAGTAGTAATACATCATCTGGTGGAAGCAGCAACACATCAGTATCTGAAAGTAATTCGGGAGAAAACTCCAGCAGTTCCGATGATAATATTGCACCATCTGAAAAGCAAAATGATGATAGTACAATAAAGACTCCTGGAAATCAGAGTACGACACAAACTGTAAAATATAGTATTATTGTTCCATCCCCCAAAATTGCGGTTGGGAACAAAGTAAAGTTGATTATTAAAAAAGAAAAAAATACGTTAGATAGTGCAACTATCAAGTGGAGTTCCGATAATACAAAATATGCAACAGTAAATGCGCAGGGCATTGTAATTGGTAAAAAGGAAGGAATTGGAAAATTTGTTACGATTATAGCAAAATCTATAGATGAAAAAAATGTGTTAGCTTCTGTAAAAATCAAAATTATGAAGCATGCAGTAACTAAAGTACAAATCAAAGTGGCACCAAAAACAATGAAATCAGGAGAAAGTGCGAAACTGCAGACAGTTGTTGTAACAAATGGAAAATTGGCAAATACAACATTGAAATGGAAAGTTTCTAATGCAAAATATGCGTCCGTGAATAAAAAGGGTAAGGTTGTTGCAGAGAAAGCAGGAAAGGGAAAAACAGTAATAATTACCGCAATTTCTACAGATGGAACAAATAAAAAAGCAAGTGTAAAAATTAAGATAAAATAAAGGATCAGAACCAAAACAGTGTCAAGGAGGATGAACGATGAAAAAAAGAAAAAATTTCAAGAAATGTATCGGTTGGATTTTGTGTGCAGTGATGTTGCTGACCTTGATGGTGCCACAAAATATCTCAGCGGCGCAGAATAATAATAATCTGTATCGGTATTGTGAAGTGAAAACAGGCAAATTTGGGTGCGTGAATCGAAAAGGAAAGGTAATTGTAAAACCGACCTATGATTTTATTGATACATTTGTCAACGGTCTTGCACTGGCAGAGAAAAACGGGAAATATGGTTACATCAATACCAAGGGAAAAGAAGTTATCAAAGTTCAATATAAACAGGCAAATCCGTTTTCGGAAGGTCTGGCTTTGGTACTGGAGGGTAAGAAATATAAATACATTGATAAAACAGGAAGTACCGTGATTAATGTAAAGGGAAAAGATCCATCTAGTTTTTCGGAAGGATATGCAAGCATGCAGATAAACGGAAAGTGGGGATTTATGGATAAGACCGGTAAAATCGTAATTGAACCGAAATATGATATGGCATATAGTTTTATGGATGGACTTGCTCTGGTTAATGAAGATGGCAAGGACGGGTTTATTGATACGGATGGAAATTATGTGATCAAACTTACGGACAAGGTAGACTATGCAAGTTTTTCGGATGGTTATGCTCTGATTAGGAAAGGAAATAAGTGGGGATTTATAGATAAGAAGGGAAATATCGTTATAAAACCGGCTTTTTATGGTGCAGCTGATTTCAAAGAAGGCTTTGCTTCAATTATGGAAAAGGTAGGAGACAAATATCTGTCAGGATATATAAACAAAAAAGGAAAAATGATTACCAAAGTAATCTATGAAGAGGTTGATGATTTTCAGGAAGGAATGGCATGTGTAAAGAAAAATGGTAAATATGGTTTTATCAACAAGAAGGGAAAACTTGTTGTTAATACCATATATAATAATGCTTTTTCGTATGAAAATGGACTTGCATATGTAGCAAAAGGAAGCAATGCCTATTTTATAGATAAAACAGGAAAAAAAGTGATTACGATTAAGTAGTTATAGCAGGCTTGCAAAAAGGATTATTGTGGTTATATGAAACAAACGATAAAATACCTGTGTTTTGTATTTTTATGCCTGCTTGTTACATTCGGAAAACATACTGAAGCATCGGCGGCTGTGCGTGACATCACAGTTGCCGATGATGATCAGATCAAGGTGGAAGTTTGTGTCGGAGATACAGGTCGAATTGTTGTCACAGGGGACAGCAGCAGGATCGTGGGATACGAATATTTAACATCTGCCATGGATGATTCGGAATTGATCACAATGGAGGCAAATGGAACCTTCACAGTCAAGGCAAAGGGGGAAGAGAACATTTTTGTCTACGGCCACGATGAGAATGCGGAAGATATTTTTTATGCTAAAATTACGCTTATCATTCATCCGGATATGAGTGGGGTTACGCTAAAAAAGTCATCCATAACGGCCTATTTGCCAAGGTCATATCAGGACACAAAAAATACTTACTATAAGCGGGCAGATATTAATATTCCGGTGAACAGCACAGAGCTTTTGGACGAATATGAGCGGCATACCTCTTTTCAGTATACATCATCGTTAGATGGAACAGATGATGTGTGGGTGAGTGCAGAACTGCGGAACAATACCATCGAGTTGTCGATTGAGGCAACAAAAAGCTGTAAAATGAAAATCACGTTCACAATTGAAGGAAAAACATTTGTAATTCCTGTAAAAGCAAAAGTGGTGGAACTTTCAAGTTATGGATGCTTACTGGAAAAAGGACATACTCAAAAACTCAGAGTGAAAGGTTGTTCGGAAAAAATTGTCTGGAAATCTTTTGATTCCAAAATTGCATCTGTAAGCCAAAATGGTGTGGTAAAAGGAAAGAAGATTGGAAATGTATTGATTTCGGCAAAACTCGGCGATCAATATGTTGGTTGTGTCGTATCCGTTACGACCGCACAGATCAAAAAAGTTTGTGCCAGAGCCAGTTATATGGGAAAAAACTGGAAATACAGTCAGGCAAAGCGCGGACAAACGGGATATTATGATTGCAGTTCGCTGGTGTGGAAAGCTTATAAGCCCTATACAAAAATCAATTTTGGAAGTGCAGCTTATCCGGGAACCACAAAAACGGAATCTGCATGGTGCAGAGATCATGGAAAACTGTTGAAAGGCGGTTTTTCATGGAAAAAGTTAAAGCAAATGAAATTCAATCCGGGAGATATTGTATTCAAATCGGAAGATTCTTCTCATCCATATGCAACAACCTATCATGTGGAAATGCTCACAGGCTATGTATGTTATCGGTTTGATAAAAATGGAGAACCGTGGATTGAACCGCTTTGGGCGACCAGAGACAGTGACTATGGTGCGGAAGAGGGAGCGCTTATGGCAAGACCGACAAAGTGATTTAAAAGGGAATAGAAAAATTGTGGGTAGATAAAAGTCAGTAGCTCGTTGGAGTTTGCTGGTTTTTTGTTGGTTTGTTCAATACGGGTATCGTCTAATCGGGGTAAGTTCGTAACTATAATATTCTAAAATAATAGCGAATTGTCCTTGCGAATATTTAATGCCCTTGGATTTTGATCATATAAATGATATAAATATTTATTCTGTCATTAACAGAAATAGAATTATGTAGGAGAATAGAAAAATGAATTTAATAATAAAAAAGAAAAAGAAAATAATTGTTTTTTTACTTGCCATTGTCATGGTAGTTACTTGTATACCACAACAACAGGTATATGCAAAAACAACTGCTAAAAAAGCTGCGGTAACACGTGCGGAGTGGGTTTGCGCATTGTTAAAGCAGGCAGATATCAAAAATGGAAAAATCTCGAAATATCATTTTTCAGATATAAAGAAAAATGCGACGGGAAAAACGATAGAGACAGCATATGCCAGCGGAATTCTTTCTGTAAAAAAGAAAAGTAAGAAGTTTTATCCGAATAAAGCGGCAACACGTGAATTTATGGCGGTTACAGCTGTGCGCGCTTTGAGATTTCAGACAGATAAAACATCTTTTCCAAACTGTAAAGATAAAAAGAAGTTAGGTTATCCACATGAAGATAAGGTGGCATTAAACCAGAAGATATTGTCTCTTAAGAAAAAACAATTTCTTCCGCAAAAAGCAATTACCAAGGCAGAAAAGAAAAAAGCATTACGTGTGGTTAAAAAGATTAGTAGCGTTGGAAAAGTTGATTCAAAGCATAAAAATGTTGTGACATATCAAAAAAATGTAGAACAAATTTCAGTTGGTTCACAGAAAAACTATACTGTCAGATCGCAAAGTGATATGTTGGTAATTTCTGTGTCAAAAAATGAATACACGCAAAATATCCAAACAGGAAAAGTTGTTATTTTCCCAAAAGAAAGTGGAACACAAAATCAGATTGCCCTAAAGGTGAAAAGTGTCACAGATACGGGAAATGGAATGTTGGAAATTATTGGGGAAACACCGGATGTTTCTGAAGTATATCAGAAAATAGATGTACAAAAGAAAAAACAGGTGAATATGTCTGCGTTTGTACCCAATGATGAGGTAGTTGCTTCTGTAAGAAATTTAAGCAATGGGTTAAAAGGTGCAGGGACACAGGTAACCACAACGGTTGGGGAAGGAAAAATAATTGAACTGAAAGAACAGAAAATTGGAGAAGTTGGAACTTTTTCCGGAAGTGTGGAATTGCCAGCACCAAAGGTAACTGCCATTGTGGACGCAGATTTTTCAAAGAGGCTGAATCCTGTGTATCATGAAGTTTCAGTTTCGCTGAACGAGGACGTTACAGCCAAGGCAGAACTGAAATTTTCAAGCAAAGGAAAAGGATCAGATAAAATTTATCTGGGTCATGTATCCACTTATCTTGGGGATGGATTTTATGCGGATGTCATATTTTATTTGAATATTTCCGCAGATGGAAAAGCAACGATTCAATATAAACTTTCAAATACGCTGACGGCTTCTTATATAAATGGGGATTTTCGAATCAATGCAGATAGCAATGGAAGTTGGGAAGGAACACAGGCAGAAGTGAATGGACAACTTTTGGGAGAGCCTCAGGTAAATCTTCGACTCCTTGGATACTGGTTTGATGAAAAATTATATGGATCGATTGATATTATCGGGGTGCAGGCAGATGCTGGTGCGAAACTAAAAGCAAAGGCAACTGTTCATGATACGGAGCCAAAGCTTTGTACGAATCTGGATCTGTATGGATATGCTTCAGTTGGTGTGAATACAGATTTTGGAATCGGAAAATGGTTGAAAAATCATACAAAAATTACTCTTACAAAAGTAATTCTGGATAATAATGCAGCTAATCCATTGCGTGGAACATGGCATTATGAGGATGGAAAAAGAACGGAAGGGGATAAATGTACATATAAGCAAAAGAACACAGAAAATAAAAATAACGATACAAAAACAAATCAGAATACAGAAAATGAAAATAACGATACAAAAACAAATCAGAATACAGAAAAAAAGAATAAAATTGATATAAAAAATTATAAGGACGGAAATTGGAAAAAAGAATATGTGAAAAAAATGAATGAATGGGAGAAAGAGCAAATGAAATGGGAAGAGGAGGCATCTGTAAAATTGTCTGAGAATATAAGAAGGCGATCAAAAGCAATCCTTATTCGTATTCCGAATAGTAAAATTCCATTATTAGTCTATTATTATAGATCTTCGGTAGTTGTTATTTTTTATGATAAAAATGGATATCATAGGGTTAATTGTTTTGGGGGTAAAACCACAAGGTCGGAAGGATCGGAAATAGAATTTTACTATGCGCCCGAAATTGGAAAGGGGTATTTAGATGTTGGCGAACAACTGCAAAGTGTTTATTCATTTAATAAGAATGGGGCCAAATTAATTTTTCATGGACAAATACTTTCTAATTCTTATTATTTATTTAAAGGAGTGCAGAGGGAAAAAGTTACAGAAGGAGAGTATAATACACAATTTAGTAATGCTTTGGGAGATGGGCAATATCAACCTGTGTCATCAATGAATTTTCTATCAGGAAAAAATATGAAAAAATTGTTATTGCAAAAGTAAAATAATGTGGTAACGGAAAAAATAATTAGCCGGTTTCATAGAAGTGCTACTGAAGATAGTTGTGGAAATGACTAAAAAGAATATGTTTTATTTAAATAGTTCTTTGGCACTGAAAAATAAGAGCACAATAAAGGGCACATATTGATTGAAAGAATGGGAATGTTACAATTAAATATAAGAAACCGTTTGCAGGATATCAAAAAGGAGAAAAGTTAAAATGAAAAAATGGATAAGTATTATGTTAATAATGGTATTTGTATGGGCAACAGCGGACGATCCGGCAATTATACAGGCTGCTACGAATCAGCAGGAAAAAATAGAGGATGGAAATGATTCATACGATACAGCAACATATTTGGATATAAATGGAAGTTATTCAGATGTTCTGTCGGACCGTGATGACGTTGATTTTTACAAGTTGACCCCAGATTCAAATGGAAAATTATCTATATATTTTGGGCATACATATGGAGATAGTAGTGATGGATGGGAGGTAATTACTTATAAGTATCAAGATGGAGAATACTTAGAATTAAGTGATACAGTAATTCAATTAAAGGATAATGAGAATATAGAATTACCCTTTGTAGGTGCACAGCAGGGATGCAAATACTATATAAAAGTAAAAGGATATTATGGAGATGCTGTAAATAAAAAATACACAATAAAAACAACATTTACTAGATCAGAACAATATGAGAAGGAAGAGAATAATTCTTATAGCAGTGCAACTGAAATGGGAATGAATTCAACGTATACAGGGACACTTAATAATAAAAGTGATGTTGATATCTACAGAATTGTTTCAAGCGGTGATGGAAAAATAGCACTTACATTTGAACATACATATGCAGAAGATTCAAGTGGATGGAATGTTATAATATATCGTTATGCAAATGGTGAATATCAGGAATTGAGCAATGAAATTATTGAGCAAAAAGATAGTGAGGTGTACCAATTACCATATATTGGTGCAGTTTCGAATGGTGTATATTATGTGAAAATAACACATTATTATTGGGAAGAGATTGGCAAAGAATATGTTCTTCGAAATACATTTCTACAATCGGGCTATTATGAAAAGGAAGAAAATGACAGTTATAAAACCGCTACAGATTTAATGGTGGGAAAGGTACATAATGGTACGCTTAATAGTAATAATGATAAAGATTTCTGGAAAATTACAGCCACAAAAAAAGGATATATTAAATTAAACTTTGGACATGAGTATGTAGATAATGGTAATGGCTGGAGCGTTTCTGTGTATCAATATATAAATGGTGAGTATAAAGAATTGAGCAGTCAGACAATTGAACTCAAGGATAATAAATCATTGCAGTTAAAAGGAATTTCAGCACAGGCGGGGAATATATATTATATAAAAATAACAAACTATTACTGGGATGCAATTGGTAAAAATTACACATTGAAAGCAACATATTCTATTGCAAAACCATATAATCTGCGCGGAACAATTTATGGAAAGAAAATATCGTTAAAATGGGATCGAGCCAATACGGTAAATGGTTTTGAAGTATATTGCAAAGTTGGAAACGGAAAATATAAAAAAATAGCAGATACGTCAAAAAACAGTTATACATATAAGAAACTTTCAAAAAAGAAAACCTGTTATTTTAAAGTAAGGTCATATGTAATGAATAATGGTGTAAAAGAATACAGCAGTTTTTCTGCTGTGGTAAAGGCAAGAGCATGGTAGTACAATGTGGAACAGATTCCATTATTCTTTGCAAAGGAGAAAAATGAAAAGGAAAATAGAAATTACGATACTGTTAATCGTATCTATATTAATAATTAATGTTGATGGCACTTATGCCAAAACCTCAAAAAATTTAGTGAGAAACCCCGGATTTGAAAGTTCTGATTTTTCGATGTGGAAATATAAAGGAACTGGAATGGATAAGCTGGATTATTATACGGAGGACCCCGTTGGAATCTGGGATAAAGAAGATGACTGTCATTCCGGAGATTATACGTTTCATTTTTGGTCGACATATAAACATCACTTTAGACTGGAGCAGACAATTTCAAAAAAGAAACTTAATAAAAAGAAGACATACAAAGGATCGGTGTATATACAGGGAGATGAAGTAGGAAAAAATGCAGAGATTTATTTATATGTTATTGCGGATGGGAAAAAGTATGTTTCTGGATTGGTAGAATTGGATGGCTGGCAAGATTGGAAGAAGGTAACCATTGACAATATTAAATGTACAAAAGGAGATGTAAAAATAGGCGTATATGTAGATCATGCAGCAGATGGCTGGGGAACAATTGATGATTTCTATTTTGGACAGAAATAAAAAATAACAGAACAAGAAGCCGGCATATCAAAAGATTTGCCGGCTTTTTGTTCTGTTAAAGAACTAATTTAAAAGAGCATCAATTTCTCCAAAATCAATATACAGATCATCATAAATATTTACCTTAATGGTAGCGTCAAAGGAATATTGAATATTTAAAATATTCTGTTCAAAAAAATTTACAGTAACTGTTTTGCGACGTGGATCTACAATCCAATATTCACGTACACCGGCATTTTTATAGTAGTAAAGTTTACGAATATAATCATCGGCGGGGTTTCCGGGAGAGACAATTTCGATGATAAAATCAGGTGCACCGTTACAGCGTTTTCCGTCAAGTTTTTTTGGATCACAGATGACCATCAGATCCGGTTGGACGATCGTCAGCGGTGAAGCGTTCAGTTTTACGTCAAAAGGGGCACAAAAGATACGGCATGAGCCCTGATGTTTTTTGATGTAATTATTGATTACAGTTGATAATTCCATAGAAATGGTTTGATGTTCCTGTGAAGGGCTGGCCATATTATAGGGAATTCCATCAAATACTTCTGTGTGGGTATCTTCCGGAAGCTGTTCATATTGTTCCAAAGAAATCAATTCTATTTGTGATAATGCTGACATGGTACTCCTCCTTTTGGCTTTTATTTTATTATGATACCACGAAGCTTTTTTTTTTACAATAAAAGCAGTTGCACAGACATATTGAGAAAAAATACCTTTTAAGGGACTGAAAAATTGACAAATACCTTATGGGGGTATATTATAAAATATAATATAAATTGACGAAACAAAAGGAGAGAAGTAAAATGATAAAAACAACATTAAAAATTGACGGTATGATGTGCGGCATGTGTGAATCCCATATGAATGAAGTGATCCGCAAAAATTTTAAAGTAAAAAAAGTGACATCTTCCGCACGGGATGGGGAGACGGTTATCATCAGCGAAGAGCCGATTGATATTCCGTGGGCAAAGAAAGCCATTCATGAGATCGGATATGAGATGACAGGAAGTTCCAGCGAGCCATATGAGAAGAAAGGACTGTTTCACTTCGGGAAAAAATAAGGAGGTTTTTTACCAATGAAAAGGCAAAGCAAATTCTTTGGAGAGTTCAAGAAGTTTATTCTGCGTGGAAATGTGATGGATATGGCGGTCGGTGTTATTGTCGGCGGCGCATTTACGTCCATTGTGACATCCCTGAATGCAGATATCCTGACTCCGATCCTGGGAATTTTCGGAGGCACGGACTTTTCTTACCTTACGGTTACGCTTGGAACAGGAGAAAATGCACCGGTTCTGCATTATGGCAATTTTATTACTGCAGTAATCAATTTTCTGATCACGGCACTTGTGATTTTTATTATGTTGAAAGTTATCAACCGGATCACAGAAAAACTGAGCACGTTAGCAGGTATGGAGGAAGAAAAGCCGGAACCGGCAACAAAAAAATGTCCATTCTGTTATTCGGAAATTGATATCAGGGCAACCAGATGTCCGCACTGTATATCCGTATTGGATGAACAGGAACAAAATAATAACACTATTGGAAGGGAGTGACAGAGCCATCATGGAGGTCACTTCCTTTTCAAAATCAGGCGAGCATGAAATTAGAAATAGAAAAGAGGAAAACAATATGGACGAAAACACAAAAAAGCGCTTAGACCAGCAGTTTGCTTTTATCCGGGAAATTGACAGGGAAAAATTTATTGGGAGACAAACCTATTTATCGGATGGCAGGCGAAAGGAAAATGATGCGGAGCATGCCTGGCATATGGCGATCATGACCATGTTGCTCAGCGAGTATGCGAATGAACCGATTGATGTGCTTCATACAATCGGCATGCTTTTAATCCATGATCTGGTGGAGATTGATGCCGGAGATACTTATGCTTATGATGAGGAGGGAAAGAAGACACAGGCTGACCGGGAGAAAAAAGCGGCCGACCGGATTTATGGTCTTCTTCCGGAAGAACAGGGAAAGATGCTGTATGATCTGTGGCTTGAATTTGAGGCGCAGAAGACGCCAGAAGCAAAGTTCGCGCGTGTGATGGATAATCTACAGCCTATGATGTTAAACGCCGCTACAGACGGCAAAGCGTGGGTAGAACACGGGGTGCATCTGGCACAGATTATGAAACGTAACGAGCATACAGCAGAATATTCTGAAACTTTAATGGAATATGCAAGGGAAATGTTTATACAGCCGAATCTTGACAACGGGCATATCATCGAGGATGAAAAGAAATAGTTCAGGGCTGTAATGCAGAACAAAAGCGTGTGAAAACCAGAAAATTTTCACACGCTTTTCGTCTGCGTTTTTTATGAGATTGTCATGAAATAATTACGCATTTTTTGCATCGTTGTACTTCTTTACATAATTCTTGATACGATCGTATGGATTCAACAGATCGCTGATAGAAGAATCATGATTTAAAGTATCAATGATATATGCAATATATTTACTCATATCGCAGCTGATATAGTACTCACGGGAGAGAAGCTCCGGAGTCTGATAAATCAGGTTTGTGGTTACTACACGGTAAATCAGGCCTTCTTCGTATGCTTTATCGAAAGAAGCAAGTCCGTTTGTGAATAATCCGAACGTAGAAACAACGAAAATACGGTTTGCTTTACGCTTCTTTAATTCACGTGCAGTGTCAATCATGCTTTCGCCGGAGGAAATCATATCATCAATGATCAGTACATCTTTGCCTTCGACGTTGGAGCCTAAGAATTCATGGGCAACGATCGGGTTACGTCCGTCTACGACACGGCTGAAGTCACGTCTCTTGTAAAACATACCCATATCAATGCCAAGTACGTTTGCAAGGTAAATTGCACGGTTGGTGGCACCTTCGTCCGGGCTGATGATCATCAGATGCTCGGCATCAATGGTCAGATCCTTTACGTTCTTTAAGATACCTTTGATGAACTGATAGGAAGGCATTACATTCTCAAAGCCATTCAGAGGAATCGCATTCATAACACGAGGATCGTGAGCATCAAATGTGATGATGTTGTCGATTCCCATATTGTAAAGCTCCTGCAGTGCTAATGGGCAGTCAAGAGATTCACGGGCAGTTCTTCTGTGCTGACGGCTTTCGTACAGGAATGGAAGAATGACAGTGATACGGCGGGCTTTTCCGCCGACTGCAGCAATGACACGCTTTAAATCCGCAAAGTGATCATCTGGAGACATATGATTGGTATGTCCGCAGAGTGAATAGGTCATGCTGTAGTTCGTAACATCTACCATGATATAGAGGTCATAGCCCCGGACAGACTGATTGATAACACATTTCGCTTCTCCGGAACCAAATCGTGGAATATGAGGCTCGATGATGTAGCTCTCTTTGTGATATTCCTTGAAAGCAATATCGTTGTGATGCTCGTGTTCGCGATGCTCTCTCCAGGTGGACAGATAGCTGTCTACTTTTTTCCCTAATTCCATACAGCTTGCAGTCGGAATCAGTCCGAGAGTACCGGTTGGCATGGTTTCCAAAATTCTTTCGTCGTTTGGCATGATTTTCCTCCAGGTTTAAATTAATTGATAAACATATATGCATATAATAGACCCATAACTATGGGGTATTATCTGGAAATGATACGTGTGCGTTTCTGTTTGCGGATATCTTCTTCTGTGAACAGATTGATAAAAGTATAGGAATCTAAAATACGTGAAAATGTTCGTTCAGAATAGGACTCCTTGATCCGTTCCACACTCAGGTTGGTAGAAATAATGGTGGATTTTTGCCGGATCAGCCGTTCATTCACACACAAAAACAGCTGGGAAGAGGTAAAAGAGTTAATCAGTTCTGTTCCCAGGTCGTCGATGACTAACAAATCGCAGTCGAAAATGTTCTGGTGTGTGGCAATTGCATCGGAATCTTTTTCAAACACACCTTTGCTTAATATATCAAATAATTGAAATGCTGTAAAGTAAATTACGGAATATCCGTGGTCAAGAAGTTCTTTGGCAACACAGTTTGTCAGAAAAGTTTTTCCGACACCGGTTTTTCCGTAAAACAGCAGATTTTTTGGCTTGTGATCAAAATCGTCAATAAAATAATGACATTCCCGCACCGCTTTTTGTGCGGTTTCATAAGAAGAAAGTCCTGTCAGCGGATTTTTTTCCTCTTTCGAATAAAAATCGTAGCGGAAATTGTCAAAATTTTCAATACGGAGTATTTGGCGAATGTTGGACTGGGCATAGACGGTATTGATAATTGCCTGTTTAAAACAGTGGCATTTTTTCCCGTCGATATACCCGCTGTCTTTGCAATCCGGACAGGTATAAACCGGGTCCAGATAGTCTGCCGGATACCCGCTTGCAGTAAGGAGCTGCTGCCGTTCCAGAGACAGGGCACTTAGTTCCTGCTTTAAGGAGGCCAGTGCATTGGTGTCTCCATCAAGATGCAGACGCGCCTGACGGACGGAAGAAGATGCAACACTTGCATCAATTTCCTTCAGACGGGGAAGCTTTTTTAAAACCTCCGCACGCCGTGTTTCGAGAATATGACGGTTATGCAGTTGGCGCTCATCGTATTCATGCATGATCTCATCATACTGTGCATTGGAAAGCGGCATTTGATTCTCCTTTTATTGCTCAACAGATGATATGGGAGTGATTATGACCGGATCGGAGAGTTTAAAAGCATGGCTTCCAGACTCTTATAGTCATTTTCACGGGATTCAAAGTTATTAAAATTGTTTTTCTTCGGAGAAGCGGCTGCATTTGCTTTCATTGCGGCTCTCTCCTTTTTCTTTTGCTGATGGGTGGCGTCGAGGCGTTTGACATCTTCCAGAGAATGTACCTTGTCATTATACCAGCTGGTCAGAATAGAATCGGCATAACTGAAACTTGACTGACCGGTACTGGAAATGGTGCGGGCACAGGCTTCCTGGATCAATGACAGATCAAAAGCGTATTCTTTGGTCCATTTGCGGATCATGGCTGTTTCGGAATCGATAAGGTTTCTTCCTGTGATGCCGAAAGCTTTCATGACGGCGTAGTACGCTTTGCTGCGGACGGCGGCTTCACTTTTGGCCTGTTCCACAGAAGTAATTTTTTTCTCATGCCATGCCAGTGCCACTTTATTCAGATAACGAAGATTTGTATGTCCTTTGCTGACGCAATATTCCACCAGATAGACGATCAGTTCGGCAGAAAAGTGAAGATCTTCATGCCAGAATAAGATCGTGTTGATATCATTCTCACTGAATGGATGCCGGATATAGGTTTCCACGACAAAAAGCATTTCCTGAATATCCGGATTTTTCTGAAATTCTGCAATTTCATCCAGCGTATAATGGCGGATCTGCGGTTCCTGCGGCTGATTCACAGGCTGGGAGCCAGAAACGTTTTCCCCTGCAGCGGATGCTGGTGTTTCTTCCAAAGAAACAGCAGACGGGGCAGGAGAGGAAGATGCCTCTTCCGTGTTTGTGGAATCTTCCGGAAACGGAAGAAGACCGATTCCGCACAATTTACCGTCGGCGGTTTCCTCCAGAGAGAGGAGTCCTTCTTTCTGCCAGTAACGCAGTGCACGCTGAATGTCCATTTCTGTATTGTTAAATTTGTCAGCAATTTCAGAAATTGTACAATTTGATGCATGAGAATGGATGCACCGTAATAAATATAAATATACCTTAACAAATTCCCCGTTTGCTGACGGCATAAAGCGGTCAATAAACTGGTTGGGAACGATTGTGTCCGTGGCTGGACAATCATTGTGCAGCTGAATGTTTATCATATGTCATAGTACCTTTCTTATTATGCATTTGTGATTATAGCACAATCATTTTCCAAATGGAAGAAGAAAAACACCCGTAAATCCCTGGTAATCAGGGGGATACTGATTGTGAACAACATTGTGGATAAAGTGGATAAGTCCACCAAAACGTACAAATTCAAAACGGAAAGGAGTGGATAAATATAGACAAAAAATCCACACAGAACGAAGAAAGAATCAACGTTTCTATGTGGATAATGTGGATAAGTTATTTTCCAAGGAGGGATTCGCCGATTTCTACGACATTTCCGGCTCCCATGGTTATCAACAGATCTCCGTTCATACAATTTTTTAATAAAAACTTTTCGATCTCTTCAAAAGAAGGAAAATAGTGCGCGTCTTTTCCTTTGGCTGTCAGGCGCTCCAGAATATCTTTCGAGCTTACACCGAAGGTATTCTGTTCGCGGGCAGCAAAGATGTCTGCCAGAACAATGACATCTGCCATGGAAAGTACTTCGGCAAAATCATCCAGAAAAGCTTTGGTGCGGGAGTAGGTGTGTGGCTGGAATACCAGCACCAGACGCTTATGCGGATATTTCTGCGCGGCGGTCAGTGTCGCACGGATCTCTGTCGGATGATGTGCATAATCGTCAATGATGGTGACACCGTCTACGGTTCCTTTGTACTGGAAACGGCGGTTGGCACCGTGGAAAGCGTCCAGACCTCTGATGATGGCATCTGTGCTGATTCCCATGGTACAGGCAAGGGCGATGGCGGCCATGGCATTTCCGGCATTGTGTCGTCCGGGAACGGCAAGTTTGATTTCACAGATGGCCTCTTTGTTGTGCATGGCGGTAAAAGAAGGACAGGCTTTGTCATCATATGTCAGATTATCTGCATAATATTCACAGGAATCATCAAAACCGTAGGTGATGATCTGCTGTGGAAGTCCGTCGGTCAGTTCCTGATGGTCTGCAATTTCTCCATTGATAATGGTTGCTCCGTCTGCCAGTGTATTGCCGGCAAATTTACGGAAAGAACGACGGATGTCGTTGATATCCTTGAAAAAGTCCAGATGTTCTGCTTCTACATTTAAGATGATGCTGTATTTTGGACGGAAATTCAGGAAACTGTTGGTGTATTCACAGGCCTCCGAAACAAAGATTCCGGAATGACCGACACGCAGGTTTCCTCCGATAGAGGGAAGAATTCCGCCAACAGTGATGGTCGGATCGGATTTCGCAGCAAGAAGAATCTCACTGATCATGGAAGTTGTGGTTGTTTTGCCGTGGGTTCCGGCAACGGCAACGGAATTGTTGTAGTTGTCCATGATCTGTCCAAGCAGTTCTGCACGGGAGAGCATTGGCAGTCCCTGGGATCTGGCCTCTGCAAATTCCGGATTATCCGGATGGATTGCGGCTGTGTAGACAACCAGATCAATGCCGGGAATAATATTTTCAGCACTTTGTCCATAAAAAATCTGAGCACCTTTGGATGCGAGCATGCGGGTAAGATCGGATTCTTTTGCATCGGACCCGGAAATCGTAAAGCCTTTTTCCAGAAGAATTTCAGCGAGTCCGCTCATGCTGATTCCGCCAATTCCGATAAAGTGAATATGAATGGGGTCATTAAATTTTAATTTATACATCAGGATTACCTACCTATTTTAATAAAGTTTTTTTCTATTATACCACTCTATAACCAAAGGCGCACCCGAAAATATATTGTGCATTTTGCCAAAAAACAACAAAAAAACTCAGCATTTTTGTATAAACTGTTGTACATAAAAGGATAATATGATATACTACAATAATAGTAAGAAACAAACATAATATTTAGAACAGACGAGGAGTGATGACGTGATTAAGAAAGAAATGATAGCCATGCTTTTAGCAGGCGGTCAGGGCAGCAGACTTGGAGTTCTGACATCGGACGTCGCCAAGCCGGCGGTAGCATTTGGCGGCAAGTACAGAATTATCGATTTTCCACTCAGCAATTGTATCAATTCCGGAATTGATACGGTTGGTGTGCTGACGCAGTATCAGCCACTCCGGCTGAACACACATATCGGCATCGGCATTCCGTGGGATCTCGATCGGAACAATGGTGGAGTGACCGTACTTCCACCGTATGAGAGAAGCAATAACAGTGAATGGTATACCGGTACAGCCAATGCCATTTATCAGAATCTGCGCTATATGGAAAGTTATAATCCGGAATATGTTCTGATCCTTTCCGGAGATCATATTTATAAGATGGATTATGAGGTTATGCTGGACTTCCATAAGGCAAATCATGCGGATGTGACGATTGCGACGATGCCTGTTTCCATGGAGGAGGCAAGCCGTTTCGGAATTGTGATTGCGGATGAAAACAAAAAGATTCAGGATTTTGAGGAAAAACCGGAAAAACCGCGGAGTAATCTGGCATCCATGGGAATTTATATTTTCTCCTGGAAAGTATTAAGAGATGCTCTTATCGAATTAAAAGATCAGCAGAGCTGTGATTTCGGAAAGCATATTATTCCGTATTGCTTCAAAAACAACAAGAGGCTTTTTGCATATGAGTTCAACGGTTACTGGAAGGATGTGGGAACACTTGGCTCATACTGGGAAGCCAATATGGAGCTGATTGATCTGATTCCGGAATTCAATCTCTATGAGGAGTTCTGGAAGATTTACACGAAGTGCGATACGATTGAGCCGCAGTACATAGCACCGGGGGCAAAAGTGGAGCGCTGCATTATTGGGGAGGCAGCAGAGATTCATGGAGCGGTGATCAATTCGGTAATCGGACCAAACGTATATATCGGACCGGGGGCTGTCGTGCGAGATTCCATTATTATGAAGGATACCAGTATCGGCAGGGATGTAACGATTGACAAATCCATAATTGCAGAAAACTGCAGAATTGAAGATGGGGTAACACTGGGAATAGGAGAGGCAGCACCAAACAAATTAAACGAGAGTGTTTATTCGTTTGGACTGGTAACGATTGGAGACGATTCTGTTGTTCCGGAGAATGTAAAGGTGGGCAAAAACACTGCCATTTCCGGTGTGACAGTAAAAGAAGATTATCCAGACGGGGTATTGGCAGGCGGCGAAGTAATTATTAAGGCAGGTGACAGAAAATGAAAGCAGTAGGAATTATTTTGGCGGGTGGCAATAACAACCGGATGGGAGAACTGTCCAGAAAACGTGCGATTCCGGCGATGCCGGTCGGCGGAAGTTTCCGCTGCATTGACTTTGTCTTAAGTAATATGAGCAATTCGCATGTACAGACAGTTGCTGTACTCACACAGTATAATTCCCGTTCACTGAATGAACATTTAAGTTCTTCAAAATGGTGGGATTTCGGAAGAAAACAGGGTGGTCTGTATCTGTTTACACCGACCGTTACGGCAGAAAACAGTGACTGGTATCGTGGCACGGCAGATGCCATGTATCAGAATATTGATTTCCTGAAAAACCGTCACGAACCGTATGTGATCATATCCAGCGGTGACTGTGTGTATAAGATGGATTACAATGACCTGCTGGAGTTTCATATCGCAAAGAAAGCAGATATTACCATTGCGTGCAAGGATATGCCGGCGGATGCGGATGTCAGCCGTTTCGGAGTCGTCCGTATGAATGAAGATTCCCGGATCACGGATTTTGAGGAAAAACCGCTGGTGGCACAATCCAATACGATTTCCACAGGAGTGTATATTATCCGGAGAAGACAGCTGATCGAAATTCTCGAAAAATCAGCGGAGGAAAACCGGTTTGATTTTGTTACGGATGTGCTGGTGCGTTACCGCAATGTAAAGCGCGTATACGGATACAAACTGAACACTTACTGGAGTAATATAGCAAGTGTAGATGATTACTTCCGTACAAATATGGACTTTTTGAAACCGGATGTGAGAAAGTACTTTTTCCGCGAAGAGCCGAAGATTTATTCAAAAGTGGATGATCTTCCGCCGGCAAAATACAATATGGGATCGGATGTCAGCAACAGTCTGATCGCCAGTGGATGTATTATAAACGGCAGGGTAGAAAATTCTGTTTTGTTTAAGAAAGCGTTTGTAGGAAAAAATTGCGTGATCAAGAATTCGATTATCTTGAATGATGCATATATTGGCGATAATACGCATGTAGAAAACTGCATTGTGGAGAGCCATGGAACGCTTCGGGCAAATACATTTTATTCCGGAGACGATGCTGTCCGGATTGTTGCAGAAAACAACGAAAGATATATGCTCTAGGGAGAGACTAGAAGGGGGATACATATGCAGATTACAGACGTTAGAATTCGCAAAGTGGAAAAAGAAGGCAAGATGAAAGCCGTGGTATCTATCACAATCGATGATGAATTTGTCGTACATGATATCAAAGTGATCGAAGGGGAAAAAGGATTGTTTATCGCGATGCCGAGCAGAAAAGCCGGCGACGGAGATTTCCGGGATATCGCACATCCGATCAATTCCGCGACAAGGGATCAGATTCAGGGATTGATACTGAAAAAGTATGAAGAGGTCTTGCAGGAGAAGGAATAAACGATTAAAATAAGAGAAATGGGACTGTGGAGTAATCCATGGTCCTTTTCTTAATTACAGACTTTTTGAATCCGTAATTGCGAAACTTATGGATGGGCGGCTCCTTTCGTAATTAACGGACAAAAATTCAAATAAAAGGAGAATTGGATACATGTTTTTAATTGCAGGACTTGGAAATCCGGACAAGAAATACGAAAAAACAAGACATAATATTGGATTTGATACCGTCGATGCACTGGCAGAAAAATACAACATCAGCATCACGGAGAAAAAACATAAAGCGCTGTGTGGAAGCGGTGTGATCGAGGGCGTAAAAGTCATCCTGGCCAAACCGCAGACCTATATGAATTTAAGCGGAGAAAGCATCGCAGAAATCGTGAATTTCTATAAGCTTGATCCAGAGAGTGAAATGCTGATTATTTTTGATGACATCTCTTTGGCACCGGGAAATATCCGTGTGCGCAAAAAAGGCAGTGCAGGTGGGCATAATGGAATCAAGAGCATTATTTCAAGTGTGGGAACCTCAAACTTTATGCGAATTAAAGTCGGCGTTGGGGAAAAGCCACAGGGATGGGATCTGGCAGACCATGTGCTTGGCCGTTTTTCCGGGGAGGACCGTGCAAGGGTGGAAGAAGCCATACGGGATGCGGAAGATGCAGCAGTCCTGATGATTCAGGGGGAAGCAGACAAGGCAATGAATGATTTTAATGCAAAAAAGCAGGAGAATACAAAGTAAGTGAAAGCATTTATAGAACCGCTGCAGGAATTGAGCGGATATGAAGATATGACAAAAGCGGCCATGCAGCCGGGACTGGTGACCATCAGTGGCTGTATTGATGCACAGAAGCCACATATGATTTACACGCTTGGAAGGACACGCAGCCGGCGTCTGATCGTAACGTTTCATGAGCAGAAAGCGAAAGAATTGTATGACGACTATCGTTTTTTTGATCCGTCAGTGGTGTATTATCCGGCAAAGGATGTGCTGTTTTATCAATCGGATATCCGCGGAAACCTTCTTACCGCAGAGCGGATCAGTGCATTGCGGGCAATTCATGAAAATGAACAGGTGACGGTGATCACAACATTTGATGCCCTGATGAATACGATGCCAAGGGATGCACAGGTGTGGGACAGTGTGCTGCATATTGCACAGGGAGATACCCTGGATCTGGATGCACTTGTGGAACAGCTGGTGCGGATGGGATATGAACGGCAGTATCAGGTGGATAATATCGGTCAGTTTGCATTAAGAGGTGGAATTCTTGATATTTTTCCGCTGACGGAAGAAAATCCGGTCCGGATTGAACTGTGGGATGATGAAGTAGATACCCTTCGCACCTTTGATGTGGAAAGTCAGAAATCCATTGAAAATATAGAAAAGCTTGTGGTATATCCGGCATGTGAACTGGTTCTTTCGACCGAAGAGAAAGCAGAAGGTATTCGCAGACTGTTAAAGGAAGCAGAAGCTTTTTCCGATAAATTGCGGAAAGAAATGAAAACCGAGGAAGCCTATCGGGCACTGTCACAGGCAAAAGAACTGGCACAGGAATGGGAAGAATTGTCGGAAACCGCGGGAATGGATGCTTTTTTGTCCTATTTCCGCAGGGAACGGTGGAGCCTTCTGGATTATTTTGATCCGGCAGATACATTTGTGTTTTTCGATGAGCTGAGCCGGAGCGCGGAACGCGGACGGCAGACGGAACTGGAATTTTCGGAGAGCATGAAGCAGCGTCTGGAAATGGGGTATATTCTGCCGGGGCAGATGAACGAACTGTTTGGCTATAAGGAAATCATGGGAAGGCTTGAAAAATATTCCTGCTGTGCGGTTTCCGCACTGGATATCAAGACCTGCGGATTAAAATCCAATGGGCAGTTCGGCATTCATGTAAAGAGCGTAAGCGCATACAATAACAGCTTTGAACTTCTGATCGCAGACCTGAAGAAATACAAAAAAAGCGGATACCGTATTATTTTACTTTCCGGTTCCCGCACACGCGCGAAGCGTCTGGCGGAGGATATTTTAAACGAAGGACTCAACTGTTTTTATACGGAAGATTACGATCACGATCTGGTGGCAGGACAGATCATGGTCTGCTACGGAAAAGTGCATCAGGGGTATGAATATCCGATCCTGCAGTTTGCAGTGATTACGGATACGGATATTTTCGGGGAAGAAAAAAAGAAAAAGAAGCGGCACCGCACCTATGAGGGCGAAAAAATCCAGCAGTTTACGGATCTGAGTGTCGGGGATTATGTCGTACATGAAAATCATGGGCTTGGTATCTACAAAGGAATTGAAAAGATAGAAGTCGACCGAAAGGTGAAAGATTACATCAAGATCGAATATGCGGGAGGCTCCAATCTGTATATTCTTGCAACACAGCTTGACCAGATCCAGAAATATGCGGGGAAAGACGCAAGAAAACCAAAACTCAATAAACTTGGAAGCCAGGAGTGGACAAAAACCAAGGGAAAAGTGCGTGGAGCCGTGCGTCAGATCGCACAGGATCTGGTGAAATTATATGCCGAGCGGGAAGAACAGAATGGCTATATGTATGGACCGGATACGGTATGGCAGAGAGAGTTTGAAGAACTGTTCCCGTTTGAAGAGACCGAAGATCAGGTGCTTGCCATTGATGCAACCAAGCGGGATATGGAGAGTCATAAGATTATGGACCGGCTGATCTGCGGGGATGTCGGTTACGGAAAGACGGAGATTGCGATCCGTGCAGCTTTCAAAGCAGTGCAGGAGAATAAACAGGTGGCATACCTTGCGCCGACAACCATTCTTGCCCAGCAGATTTATAATACGTTTTCCCAGAGAATGAAGGATTTCCCTGTCCGGGTGGATCTGTTGTGCCGTTTCCGCACGGCAGCGCAGCAGAAGAAGACCATCAGTGATCTGAAAAAAGGACAGGTGGATATTATTGTGGGAACACACCGGATTCTGTCAAAAGATGTGCAGTTTAAAGATCTTGGGCTTCTTGTCGTGGACGAGGAACAACGGTTTGGTGTGGCTCACAAAGAAAAAATCAAACAGTTAAAGACCAATGTGGATGTGCTGACACTTACTGCCACACCGATTCCGCGGACACTTCACATGAGCCTGATCGGAATCCGGGATATGAGCGTTTTAGAGGAACCGCCGATGGACCGTGTCCCGATTCAGACGTATGTCATGGAATATAATGAGGAATTGGTCCGGGAGGCAATCACGCGGGAACTTGCCCGTGGCGGACAGGTATATTATGTGTATAACAAAGTAAGGGATATTGATGAAGTGACGTCACGCATTCAGGAGCTGGTGCCGGAGGCAAATGTGGCATTTGCTCATGGACAGATGAGAGAAAACCAGCTGGAGGATATCATGTACCGGTTTATCAATGGAGACATTGATGTACTGGTATCAACGACAATCATAGAGACGGGACTGGATATCTCAAATGTCAATACCATGATTATTCATGACGCGGATAATATGGGGCTTTCCCAGCTGTATCAGCTGCGCGGGCGGGTCGGCAGATCCAATCGTACGGCGTATGCGTTTCTTATGTACCGCAGAAACAAAATGCTCAAAGAGGTGGCGGAAAAACGACTGGCTGCCATCCGGGAGTATTCGGATCTGGGCAGCGGATTTAAGATTGCCATGCGGGACCTGGAGATCCGGGGAGCCGGAAATCTGCTGGGAGCCGAACAGAGCGGTCACATGGAGGCGGTTGGATATGATCTGTACTGCAAGATGCTTCACGAAGCGGTGAAAGAAGCCCGGGGAGAAGCACCGGCCGAACAGTTTGAGACTTCCGTTGATATCCGGACGGATGCATTTATTCCGTCCACATATATTGCAAATGAGTCGCAGAAACTGGATATGTATAAGCGGATCGCCGGAATTGAAACGGATGAGGAAGCGGAGGAAATGCTCGAAGAACTGATTGACCGTTTTGGAGAGCCTCCGAAGTCCGTGCAGAATCTGCTGACAATTGCCAGACTCAAAGCGGTTGCCCACAGTGTATATATTAAGGAAATTGTTCAAAGAGAAGATCTGTTAAAAATCCTAATGTACGAAAAAGCAAAGATTCACGCACAGCGTATTCCGGAGCTGGTAAAAACATTTGCTCCATCACTGAAATTTGCGGCAGATCCGAAGGGACCGTACTTCACTTACCGTCTGGGAGCAAATTCAAGGGAAAAGAACAGGGAAATTCTGGAAGTTCTCAGGCAATTATTGGAACAAATGCACGTTTTTTTGTGTGCGGAGCCGTAAAAGTGCTTGCCTGATGTAGGGAAAAGAATTATAATACTCTGGTATATAGGTGAAAAGAAACTCCCGGGAGGAACTATGAAAGCAAAAAAAGTTACAGCGATTATTTTAGCTGGTGCAATCTGCGCAGCAGCTTTTACCGGATGTGGTATAAATACAGGTGCGACGGCAGCAAGCATGAAAAATCAGACCGTCACGATGGGCATGGCAAACTTTACATGCCGTTATCAGCAGGCAAATGTAGAAGATTATTATAAGAACATGATGGGGGCCAAAAGCAGCAGTGAGCTCTGGAGCAAGGATTTATATGGAAACGGAACAACCATGGAAGACACCATGAAAGATTCCGTTATGGAACAGCTTCATGAGATGTATACGTTACAGGCACATATGAAAGACTATGATGTGAGTGTGACAAAAGACGAAAAGGCAGCAATCAAAAAAGCTGCACAGCAGTTTATCAGCGATAATTCTTCCGAGGCACTCAAGGAGATGACTGCAGACGAAGATACCGTGGAGGAACTGCTTACGCTCTACACCATCCGCAGCAAGATGCAGAAAGCCATCGAGGCAGAAGCAGATACCAATGTGACGGATGAAGAGGCAAATGAGCGCGGTTATACGATGATGACTATTTCTACAACTTCCCATCAGGATGACAGCGGAAATACCGTAGAATATACCGATGATGAGAAAAAGCAGCTGAAGGAGACCGCAAACAAAATCGAAGAAGCGGTAAAGAATGGAAAAACTCTCGAAGATGCTGCAAAGGATGAGGATCAGCAGACCACTACCGGTGCGTATGCATCCGATGATTCCACACTGGATACATCTGTGAAAAAGGCATTGGATGATTTGAAAGAAGGAGAAACTTCCGATGTGATTGAAACAGACAGTGCATTATATATTGTTCGTCTGGACAGTGAAACAGACAAAGACGCTACAGAAAAAAATCGTCAGAATATTATTGACAAACGTAAAAGTGACCACTACAATGAAGTGCTGGAGGGCTGGCAGAAAAAAGACGGCTGGAAGGTCAATAAAAAGAATGTTGCAAAGATTTCATTTAAGAATTCTCTGACACAGCAGGATCCGAATGCCTCTACAGAGACACAGACTTCCACAGAAACACAGAATGCAGAGAGTACACAGTAATGCAAAAAGATAACATTGTGTTAATTGGAATGCCGGGGGTGGGTAAGAGCACCGTCGGCGTTATCCTTGCTAAGGTGCTGGGATATCAGTTTATAGATGCAGATTTAGTCATTCAGGAGCAGGAGAAGCGCCTGCTTCGTGAGATCATTGCAGAAGAGGGAACCGAAGGGTTCATTCAGGTAGAAAACCGTGTGAATGCGACACTTGAGGCACATCATGCAATTATTGCAACCGGAGGCAGTGTCGTCTACGGAAAAGAAGCTATGGAGCATCTGCAGGAAATCGGAACGGTTATATATCTTGAGGTGGCATATCCGGAGCTGGAAAAGCGTCTGGAAGATATCAAAGGCAGGGGTGTTGTTTTAAGAGACGGACAGACGTTATATGATCTGTATCTGGAGCGCACGCCGCTGTATGAAAAATATGCGGATATCCGGATTTCGGAGACGGGGCTGGATATCGAACAGACCGTTGAACAGATTGTGGATGGTATCACAAATTTACACTAGATGAATAGGATAGATAGTAGGGTAGCGTACTATACGAAATAGGGCGTTTATTGAGGTGAGATATGGAACAATATGTAATCAAAGGCGGAAATCCGCTGAATGGTGAGGTAGAAATCGGCGGGGCAAAGAATGCGGCACTGGCAATTCTTGCAGCTGCGATCATGACGGATGAAACGGTTACAATCGAAAATTTGCCGAACGTGAGAGATATTAATGTATTATTGCAGGCGATTGCAGAGATCGGTGCAATGGTAGACCGTATTGATGCACATACCGTAAAGATCAACGGTTCATTTATCAAAGACGTGACGGTGGACAATGAATTTATCCGTAGAATCCGTGCGTCCTATTATTTGATCGGTGCACTTCTTGGAAAATACAAAAAGGCGGAAGTGGCTCTTCCGGGCGGATGCGATATCGGAAGCAGACCGATTGATCTGCATATCAAAGGATTTCGTGCAATGGGAGCAGAAGTGGATATTGCACATGGTCTTGTTATTGCAGAGGCAGAAAAATTAAACGGAACACATATTTATCTGGATAAAGTATCGGTTGGAGCAACGATCAATATTATGATGGCAGCATCCATGGCAGAAGGAAAAACCGTAATTGAAAATGCGGCAAAAGAGCCTCATGTGGTAGACGTGGCAAATTTCTTAAACAGTATGGGTGCGAATATCCGTGGTGCAGGAACGGATGTCATCCGTATTGTTGGTGTGGAGAAGCTGCATAAGACAGAGTATTCGGTTATCCCGGATCAGATAGAGGCAGGAACCTTTATGTTTGCGGCAGCGGCAGCAGGGGGAGATGTGCTGGTAAAGGATGTTATTCCGAAACATCTGGAAGCAACAACCGCCAAACTTGTGGAGGCAGGATGCAAAGTTGAGGAGTTCGATGATGCGGTTCGGATTATTTCGGATGGGAAACTGCATCACACACAGGTGACAACACTTCCGTATCCGGGATTCCCGACAGATATGCAGCCACAGATGGCAGTAATTCTGGGAATTGCAGAGGGAACCAGTACAGTTACGGAGAGCATTTTTGAAAACCGTTTCAAATATGTGGATGAACTGACGCGTATGGGAGCCAATATCAAGGTAGAGAGCAATATTGCCATTATCAATGGAGTGACCCGTTATACAGGTGCCAGGGTGAATGCGCCGGATCTGCGTGCGGGAGCAGCGCTGGTGATTGCCGGTCTGGTGGCAGAGGGAATTACGGTGATTGATGATATTTATTTTATCGAGCGTGGATACGAAGAATTTGATCAGAAGCTGCGCGGCATTGGGGCACAGATTGAAAAGGTATCGGATGAAAAAGAAATTCAGAAGTTTATTCTGAAAGTTTCATAAATAAAAAGAACGGGCAAAAAAGGGAGCGTGAAAAACATTGGTATGTTTTCACACTCCCTTTTCATTTGAAAAATTTATAAAACCGCTTTGATATAGAGGTCGCGGCTGGCGGTGGAAAGATCCAGACAGGATTTATCATCAAACTGGACAATCGGACGGGACAGTGCATTCTGATTTAACATGACAATGGTACATCCCCTTCCGTCACTTAAGATGACGCGGTTACTCTGGTAAGTGCTGGCAATCTGCTTTAAGAAAACCAGAATATATTTTGTATGGTATTTCTGGAAACCATCTTCTTCAAATTTACTGATCACTTCGAACGGACACAACGGAGAGCGATAGGAACGTGCCGCTGTCATGGCATCGTACACATCGGCAATTGCAACGATCATTGCAAAATTGTCAATGTAATCTTCCGTCAATCCGGTCGGATAGCCGCTTCCATCACAGCGCTCGTGATGCATCAGGGCAGCTTTTTTGATACGGGAATCCAGATCCGGCTGACGTTTTAAAATCTCGTATCCGAGTGCCGGGTGCTGTTTGATTTTTGCAAACTCCTCATCGGTCAGAGATCCCGGCTTATTTAAGATATCGGAAGGAATCAGCAGTTTTCCGATATCGTGCATCAGTCCGGCAAGCGTAAGAATGTCCAGATCGTGACGTTCAAAACGCAGCCAGCGGCCGATCATTCGTGAAATGAGTGCAACGTTGAGACTGTGCGCATAAACCGAATCGGCCACAGTACGCATGTTGTAAAGCATATCAAACATTTCAACGATGGTGTTGCGGGACTGGAACAGATCTGCGACACTGCCCAGAAGTTTTTGCGAGTCAATCGGTTTGTTATCCTTGATGGCTGCGGTATACAACTGTTTCATCAGCTCAATTGCCTGAACATACTCAATCTGGAACGTGCGGAATTCACTGGAACCGGCGACTTTCTGTGAGTGTGTTTTGCTTTCCTGTGCGTATGTTTTTGCTTCTTTTACAGGCTTTGGAGCCTCCTCCTGCGGAGCAGGTTCTTCGCCCTCAATTTCTGCATATTCCACACGGTACAGTTTCATGCGGTTGATCAGCTGACGGGTTACAGCAGAACCGGCGGGAGCCAACGGCTGTCCAAGCGGTGTGATCACAGGCTGTGCAAGGATGGCACCTTCTTGTAGTTGTTTTGTCTCAATTTTTATCATATTTTATCTCTCCGTATGTAACGTATATACAAAAGTATAGAATTATTTCGCACAAAAGTCAATCTTTTAGGGCTTGACAGATGAAAGAAACTGGAGTATGGTAGCACTTGGATATTTCAAATTTAATATTGTAAGCTTTCTCTTATTCAGAGTGATGGAGATACATAGGATCTGTGAAGTCACGGCAACCCCGTTTTATACAACAGGAAGGTGCCAACCTGAGCGAGTAATCGAACAATAAGAGGATTTGATGATCTTAAATTCAGTCAGTCCGCTTAACGCGGATTTTTTTATTGCAGAAATGCTTTTTGAAACGAAAGGAGAAATCGATGGAAAAATTATTATTTACATCAGAGTCCGTAACCGAAGGACATCCTGACAAAATGTGCGATGCAATCTCGGATGCGATTCTGGATGCCTGCATGGAGCAGGATCCGATGAGCCGTGTCGCTTGTGAGGCTGCAAGCTGTACAGGATTTGTTCTTGTAACAGGAGAGATCACAACAAAGGCGCAGCTTGATATTCCTTCTATTGTTAGAAAAACTGTGAATGAAATCGGATATAACGATGCAAAGACAGGATTTGATGGTAACACATGTGCTGTTATGGTAGCTTTGGATCAGCAGTCCAGCGATATCGCGATGGGCGTTGACAAGGCGCTTGAGGCAAAGGAAGGTGCTTTAACAGATGATCTTGATACTGGTGCCGGAGATCAGGGTATGATGTTTGGTTATGCAACCAACGAGACACCGGAGCTTATGCCGTATCCAATCTCACTTGCCCACAAGCTTGCATTACAGCTTACGAAGGTTCGTAAGGATGGAACTTTAACTTACCTTCGCCCGGATGGAAAGACACAGGTTTCCGTAGAGTACGATGAGGCTGGAAAGCCAAAGAGACTTGAGGCTGTTGTATTATCCACACAGCATGATGAGGATGTGACTCAGGAGAAGATCCATGAGGATATCAAGAAGTATGTATTTGATCCGATTCTTCCGCAGGATATGGTTGATGACAATACCAAGTTCTTTATCAACCCGACAGGACGTTTCGTAATCGGTGGACCACACGGTGATGCAGGTCTGACCGGACGTAAGATCATCGTAGACACTTACGGTGGATACGCTCGTCACGGCGGCGGAGCTTTCTCTGGTAAGGATTGCACAAAGGTTGACCGTTCTGCAGCATACGCAGCTCGTTATGTTGCCAAGAATATCGTAGCAGCAGGTCTTGCTGACAAATGCGAGATCCAGTTGTCTTACGCAATCGGTGTGGCAGAGCCTACATCCGTTATGGTTGACACCTTCGGAACCGGCAAGATCGCAGATGATAAGCTGGTTGAGATTGTAAGAGAGAACTTCGATCTGCGTCCGGCTGGAATCATCAAGATGCTTGATCTGCGCAGACCAATCTACCGTGGTACTGCAGCATACGGACACTTCGGACGTACCGATTTAAATCTTCCTTGGGAAGCAACCGATAAGGTCGATGTATTGAAGAAATATCTGTAATACTGTTTGATCTTCGGATGTTTATGAAAAGTTTACATATTTTCGAAACAAACAATGTTATAATAAAGCACAGGGATTTGCGTCTCTGTGCTTTTTTTATAACGGAGGATAAGGAACATTATGAAGATCAAGACGAAACTGATCATTTCTTTTTGTATTATTATTTTTGTGCCGGTTTTTCTTGCAACGATTGCGATTGTCGGCTTCTGCAATATTCAGACCCATGTGATCGAGGAAACGTATGGAATCAAGAATGCCAATGCATACAGCATTATGAGCTCTGTGCAGCTTCTTAACAAATATACGGTGGGAGACTTTGAGAAGATCAAGCATACGATCAAGCAGAATTCGGAAGAATTGTTGGATATCGATTATCTGCAGGAACTCAATTCGGATCTGCTGACAAAATATTCGTATCTGATCGTACGAGCCGGAAAAAGTCTCTATTATAATGGTGGAACGGATAACGAGTCGATGCTTGATTCGCTTCCAAAATATGGAACGACCGGCTCGGACGCAGGCGTCGGAATTTACATTGATAGTGAGGAAGATGTGCTGGTCAAGCAGGTGGATTTCAAGAATGCAGAAGATAAGAAGATGAGTGTGTTTATCATCACCTCGATGAATGAAAGCGTGCCGGAGGTGCGGCAACTTCTTGTCGGAGGAATTGTTGCTGTCATTCTAATCCTGCTTCTGACAGCATGCATGATGATCATCTGGATCTATCAGAGTATGATCACGCCGATCAAGAAGCTGCAGGCTGCAGCGGAGAACATCAAGGAAGGCAACCTTGACTTTGAGATGGATGCCAGAGGGGACGATGAGATTGGAGAACTTTGCGTGACTTTTGAGGAGATGCGGCAGCGCCTTAAGGATAACGCGGAGGAGAAGATTAACAATGAGCGTGAGAATAAGGCTTTGATCAGCAATATCGCGCATGATCTCAAGACACCGATTACTGCGGTCAAGGGTTATTCGGAAGGAATTATTGACGGAGTGGCGAATACGCCGGAAAAAGTTGATAAATATGTGCGAACCATATACAATAAAGCTAACGAGATGGATATGCTTATCAATGAGCTGACTCTTTACTCCAAGATTGATACGAATCGTATTCCATACAATTTTGCAAAGCTGAATGTGTATGAGTATTTTAAGGATTGTGTGGAAGAGATCGGACTTGATCTTGAGGCCAAAGGCATCGGATTGTCCTACTTCAATTATGCGACGGTGGACACGCTGATTATTGCGGATCCGGAGCAGCTGCGCCGTGTGGTCAACAATATTATTGGCAATTCGGTCAAGTACATGAACAAGACGGACAAATACATCAACATCCGGATCAAGGATGTCGGTGATTTTATTCAGGTAGAGATTGAGGATAACGGACGAGGCATCGCCCAGAAGGATCTGCCTTATATTTTCGATCGCTTTTATCGGGCGGATGCTTCGCGCAATTCTGCGACTGGCGGAAGCGGTATCGGATTGTCGATCGTTAAGAAGATTATAGAGGATCACGGTGGCAAGATCTGGGCCACCAGCAAGGAAGACTGCGGAACGACGATGTATTTTGTTATCCGCAAGTATCAGGAGGTAACGGTAAATGAGTAGAATTTTGATCGTGGAAGATGAGGTTGCGATTGCGGATCTTGAGAAAGATTATCTGGAACTGAGCGGATTTGAAGTTGAGATTGAGAATGACGGACGAAGCGGATTGAACCGTGCGTTGAACGAGGAATTTGATCTGTTTATCTTAGATCTGATGCTTCCGGAGGTGGACGGATTTGAGATCTGCCGCCAGATTCGTGAAAAGAAGAATACACCGATTCTGATGGTCTCGGCCAAGAAAGATGACATTGATAAGATCCGTGGTCTTGGTCTTGGCGCGGATGATTATGTGACGAAGCCTTTCTCACCGAGCGAATTGGTCGCCCGTGTGAAGGCACATCTTGCGCGTTATGAACGGTTGATTGGAAGCAATGTGCCGGAGAATGATATTGTGGAAATTCGTGGCATCCGCATCGATAAGACTGCGCGCCGCGTGTGGGTGAATGGTGAGGAGAAGCAGTTTACAACGAAGGAGTTTGATCTCTTGACTTTCCTTGCGGAGCATCCGAACCACGTTTTCACGAAGGAAGAACTGTTCCGTGAAATCTGGGATATGGAGTCGATCGGAGACATTGCAACTGTTACGGTACACATCAAAAAGATTCGTGAGAAGATTGAGCTCAACACAACCAAGCCACAGTATATAGAGACAATATGGGGCGTCGGATATCGATTTAAATTGTAGAGGACTATAGCCCCATATTGTCTATTGTCAAAGGATGCGCATACGCGCGGCAGGCAGCCAAGCTGCCTGTGGATGGGGCGTCGGATATCGATTTAAGCTATAAGGGAAAAATAGGTTATGAAAATTTCGGAAATTGAGAAGGGAAGCGATCTCGTTGTCAAAGTCTTTCCGAAGGTGATGAAAGATGGTGTTGAGATCCGAAGTATGCGTTCATTGGATTTTGCGGTGAATGTGCAAAAAGTATATGCGACTGCGATTGCGGTGGACGAAATCAAGACAACTTCGGCACCGGGTGGCAAGCCGGGAGATAAGAAAGACAAGGGGATGGCAACGGTCAGCTTTCAGTCGACCAAGGCGTTTGTTGATCTGTATCTGTTTGAGGATGATACGGCTCCGGTTGTGTGGGAAAATGTTATCATCAAGCATGCACGGGGAGATAAGGGACCGTGCCATGTCATTATGGCGAGCAAGGATGGCGTAAAGATGAACCGCAGGCATGCTTATCGATTGGATGTGCATGCCCCGGCGAATATTTCGATTGGAAGGGATCGGACGTCACAGATACAGGGAATCGTGCGTGACGTGTCTTCAAACGGATTTGCAATCATTACGACCAAGGAGGACATCCGCGGCGGAGAGGAAGTGCGCGCGGAGATGTTTGACAAGGAGACCGCATTTATGCTGGTCGGCGTATGTGTGCGCAAGTGTACGATGCAGGACGGACGGTTCCTGTATGGGTGTAAGATGCGATTCGATAATCCGCAGCTTCGCAAATATATCAACGAGAAGCAGAGACAACGCATGAAGACAGAGTAGAAGAATCCGCAGGCATTGTATGGTGGATGAATGAGAACGGAGTATGATCCGGAGGAGATGGATTTTGCTGACAGAACAGGAATGGAAGGTGCGATATAACGATTTCGGCGGTTCGTGCAGATCGCGCGCCGGCGAAGAAGTATCGCTGAATCATAAGTTTACATGGAATGGTGATACGTGGGTGGCGCTGTCTGTCTATATCTGCGGTAAGGGGCTTGTACTTGACCTTGGAAAATGCGTAAAACCGGATGTAATGCGCGCGTTTGTTGATAAGTGGAAAGCGTATGAGGATCGTGATGATCTGCCGGGGACACTCGAAAATCAGATGCTTGAGGAGAATCCGGTGAGCGTGGATCTGATGCCGGAGCTGAGTCTTAACGGGAAGCAGCTTGAGTGGTCCGGAAGCAGCGGGATGACTTATATTCCGGTATCCGTTATGAGCGGGGGGCCTGCAGGAAGCGTCCCGGTGCCTGCTACCGATTGCTCGGAATATGAATCACAACCGGAAATCTGTGGAGATGAGGAAGCGTATGCGTGGGTTATGCATTACAATTTGGATGCCTTAAAAGTGTGGTCCTTTCATCGGATTTATTTTGCGTGGGACACGGTGCGTAAGCCGAAGATTTCTTCGATGCAGCTTCGATTAAAGACAGAACCGCGCCGGGTATATGGAAAAACGTTTGGACCGTTAAAACCGGGAGAGCGTGCAGAACTTGTAAATCCTAAGACGATGGAACAGTATAAGCTCACAGTGTTAGATCTGAAACCAGTCGAGGTGCCAAAGTTTCCGGTTACGATGCGTGGGATGAAATATCCGAGATGTTGTATGCAGATGAATTATAAGCTGGAGCCGGAACTTGCACAGAATCGCTTTTCTTTACATGATTGCGCAGAAGGTGACCAGCCGGTTATGAAAGGTGATAAGGTGGCTGCAAGTACCAGTGTAAGTGTTATTGGCGGTGCGGATGGCCCAACTTCCATCTTCCTTGCCGGGAAATTGGATCGAAAAGAGGAGGGGCAGATTGCCTGTTCCGCTTTGCATTTTGAGCCGGTGGAGGATATCGTGTGGCAACCGGTTTTTTCGGTTGATGAAGAGAATACAGTTGTGGTGGATTTGTAGTTTGGGATTTTTGTTTAATAACGGAGATGTCTTGTATGAATAAAAATAGTTTGTTTGAATCGACAGGGATAAAAATGAAAGTAATACAGGAAATTTTACAATTGGCAAAAACAAATAGCGTAAAAAAAGTGATTCTTTTTGGATCAAGAGCCAGAGGCGATTACAAAGAACGAAGTGATATTGATTTGGCTTTTCAGGGAGGAAACAGCAGTCGCTTTATTTTGGATGTTGATGAAGAGACATCCACTTTGCTGGAATTTGATATCATAGATTTGGATAAACCGGTTAGAGAGGAACTGCTAGATTCGATTAAAAGAGAGGGAATTCTGTTATATGAAAAAATATGACAATTTTAAAGCTGCACTTATTAAGCTGAAAGACATTTATTCCTATCAGGAACCATATGGCAATGTTGAATTAGCTGGGATGGTAGGACTGTATGAGATATGTTTTGAACAATCATGGAAAGCAATGAAGGAAATATTGGAAAATTCCGGATATTCAGAGGGAGCGACAGGGTCTCCGAGGGCAATCCTAAAGACGGCTTATAAGGCTGGTATGATCAATGATGAGGAAATGTGGCTAGACGCATTGATTTCTCGAAACAATGTTGCTCATGCGTATAACAAATCGATTGCCATGGATATCATTCATCAGACAAAAGATAGATATTATGATATGTTTGTGAGACTACAAAACACAATAGACCAGCATTGGATATAGAACGTGAGAACTGAGGAGAATAGAATGGAACAGGAGACAACCGTACACAAGCGTCGTCCGCGCTACAAGGGCAAATACCCGAAGCGGTTCGAGGAGAAATATAAGGAATTACAGCCGGAGAAGTATCAGGATACGATCGAGCATGTGATCAGCAAGGGAAATACCCCGGCGGGCATGCACATCTCGATCATGGTGAACGAGATACTGGACTTCTTAAAGATTCAGCCTGGGGAGATCGGTTTTGACGCAACACTTGGTTATGGTGGACACACGAAAGCCATGCTGCAGCAGTTGCAGGGGCAGGGTCATATCTATGCAACGGATGTGGATCCGGTAGAATCGGCTAAGACGAAAAAGCGCCTTGCGGATCAGGGATTCGGAGAAGAAATTCTCACAATCCGTCTGCAGAATTTCTGTACGATCGACGAGATTGCAAAGGAAGTCGGAGGATTTGATTTCATTCTTGCGGATCTTGGAGTATCGTCCATGCAGATTGATAATCCGGAGCGAGGTTTTTCATTTAAGACGGAGGGACCACTTGATCTGCGTTTAAACCAGCAGAGTGGAATCAGTGCGGCGGAACGCCTTGATTCGATTTCAAGGGATGAACTTGCGGGAATGCTGTATGAGAATTCGGATGAGCCGTACTGCGAGGAACTTGCCCAGGCAATTACGGATGAGATCAGAAAAGGCAACCGGATCGACACGACTACGAAGCTTCGTCAGGTGATCGAGAAGACATTGGATTTTCTTCCGGAGAAGGAGAAGAAGGATACGATCAAGAAGACTTGTCAGAGAGTCTTTCAGGCGCTTCGTATCGATGTCAATCACGAGTTTGAAGTGCTGTATGAATTCATGGAGAAGCTGCCGGGGGCACTCAAGCCGGGCGGACGTGTTGCAATACTAACGTTTCATTCCGGCGAGGACAAGCTGGTGAAACGCGCATTAAAAGAAGGTTTCCGTGATGGAATCTACAGTGAATATGCAAGGGATGTTGTACGACCATCCGCGCAGGAGTGTGCGCAGAACGCGCGTGCACATTCAACGAAGATGCGTTGGGCAGTAAGGGCATAGAGCAGAAAACATGCATAGTTAAAGGTACCGGATTTGGTAGTTTTTGACTTTGCGTGTTTTCTTTTTATGGCTCTATGTCAAGTGTTGGGGTGTGATTCTTTGAATCACGCCCCATTACTGGATTTGGAGCTATTTTTATATTTGATATATTTTACTATGATTTTGGGCATGGCAAACAAACCCTCAAGCGCCCATCTGAAAATTAATTAGTTACCATTAGTATTCGTGTCCTGAAATGCTCAAAGTTTCGTATACCGTACGAAGTTCGTTTTAAGACTTTGATTTTATTGTTGAATCCTTCGGTTGGTCCGTTTGATATATTAGAATACTTGTAAGCATTCAGGATGTATTTACTCCAGTTTCGATAGGTTTTGGCACATTTTTCGAACTCTGGAATACCGGAACTTTCTGCTTCTTTTATCCAATCCCAAAAGTCGGTACGTTGTTCGGAATACTTGGGATTCTGGCAGATCTCGTAGAACTTTTCTTTTAGATAGTGGGCTTTCCTTAGATCGTCATTGTACAAAAGCATCAGATCGCATTCACGTTTCTTCTCATTACTCAAACGATGGTAGCGGGTTAGAATCAGCCTTCGGCTATGCTTGAAGTATTTACGCAGCTTTTTAGGCATTGATTTTTGAAGTCTTTTTCGAACGGCTTCAATCGCCCACCCGACCTGACGTATGAAATGATACTTGTCAATTATAATCTTAGCATTAGGAAAATATATTTGCGCCACGTCTACATAAGGTTGCCACATATCACAAACAAAGAATTTCACCTTTAAACGATCCTTTTTAGGAAATGAATAAAAGTATTGTGTCAGACACTGCTTGTTTCTTCCGGGAAGAATATCAAGAACTCTGTGTTTTGCCGGGTCAACAAGAATG